>TARA_B100001093_G_scaffold501664_1_pt1 | contig 21154 bp, 23 predicted proteins | sample TARA_B100001093 | Tara Oceans TARA_B100001093 (sample SAMEA2623116) | marine metagenome | biome: marine biome (ENVO:00000447); feature: surface water layer (ENVO:00002042); material: "saline water (ENVO:00002010), including plankton (ENVO:xxxxxxxx)" | depth 5 m | reverse complement strand
GGTACCACTAAAAAACTCCTATTTAAAGGAGTTTTTTTATATTTAAAATTTAAACTTAATTACATGAAAATAAAAAAAACTACTCTAATAATAGGACTAATATTTGCATCAGTAACAGCCTTTAGTCAAACTGATGACTCTAGCTACCAAGAACTTATTGAAAAAAGTCCTTTCAATAAAATGTATCCAAAATTGATTGCTTCAGAAGCAGCTCAATATTTTGCTGATTGGAATAAGCTTTTTTCCTCAGGACCAATAGCATCTAAAGAAGCTAGACTTGCCGCAATTTCTGCTTCTGCTGCAATGAAATGTGAATATTGCGTAAAGGCTCAGGTCATTTTTGCAAAAAAAGCTGGAGCTAGTGATGATGAAATTAAAGTTGCAGTCCAAATAGCTGCTGAAATTGCGAGGTTTTCAACTCTTCTGTACGGAAATCAATTTACAGATGAAGAATTCAACAAAGCATTAGGATTATAATTTTTATATTTAAATAAATATATAATTATGAAAAAAATAATATTTCTTTTTGTTTCAATTTTTTTAATTGCATGTGAAACTGTTGTTGTTGAAAAAAATGAAACTAGTGATGAGCCAGAAGGTCCACATACATCTAATGAATGGAAAATATGGGCTTACAGTACTGCTGCACCATCATTTATAGCAGATGAATGTACTGTTGTTGATATGGATGGAACAATTCTTAGAGAAGGATCTAATGGTTGGACAGCAATGGCTGCAAATCCAAGAGGCCCAGCAAATCCTGAAAATGGATGGAAAGATCCTCATGAAGCTATGCCAATGGTTGGAGATGCAGCTTCTTTTGCTTGGGTATCCGCATATATGGCTGGAACAAAACCAGAAATGGAAACAGATGGATGGGCATGGATGCTACATGGAGATATGGGAGAAGATAACACTAAAGCTGGTGTTTTAAATAAAGAGGATTCAGTTGAAGGTGAATGGATCGAGTCTGGAGCTCATTTAATGTTAATGCCTAAAGATCCTAGTTCCCTAAATGGTCAAACTACTGATTTTAATAGTGGAGCGCCCTACGTGATGTTTTCTGGAACAGATTATGCTCACCTTATGATTCCTGCAGAGGGATATTATGATTATCAGAAAAGAAAATAAATATAACAGATTACAAAAAAGCCACTTAAAGTGGCTTTTTTTATGTGATTAGGTTTCCATCATCATCCCACTCTGCAGTTATATTTCTTTTCGATTGATCAACAAATTTATCTAACCAATCCTTATCATACTCCAATCCATAATGATCAAGAACATCTTGTGGAACACCATCCCAAATGTTAGGCATATTACCCTTATATCCAAGCTCCTTAATTCCAACCTCAGATGTAAAATAACCTGTCATAGTGAGGTTTCTAACTAAATTAAACCATTGAACTTTCTCAGGATAATCAGTAATACTTTTATTTGGATCGTAATATGCAATTTCATCAAGAATATTTTTTTGTTGAGAAACATCACAATCAGCAAATGAATTATCGAACCTTTCTTTAGATTCATTATCTATCCATAATAAACCATTTCTTAAAGGTTTTTTGTATGATGGTATATCTTTAGCCATAAATTCAATTAATTGAACAACTTCAGCTTCCCTAATAGATCCAAAGTCATTAGGAGGAAGGATTAGATTACATATCTTATCAAGACTAAATAGCTCATAATTAGTAAAAAACTTTTCAGCAAATAATTTATCATCATAGAGTTTTTCTTCTGGTGTTCTGCCATACTCATATCTAGTTAATGATCTTTTTATTTTTTCTCTGGACACACCATAGCAACCTTCTAAGAGAAGGCCCACTCCGATAGTAGCAAAGGTCAAAGTTTTAATTGAATCTCTTCTTTTCATATTTAAAAATTTTGCTTTTTAAATTCCTCTACAATTTTTTCAGAAGATCTCATGGCTAAAGCTAGGATAGTCCATGTAGGATTCTTATCTGCTTGGGAAACAAAAGGACCAGCATCAACAACATAAACATTAGAAGTATCATGTAATTTTTCATATTCATTTACAACTGAATTTTTTGGATTAGAACCCATTCTAGTAGTTCCAACTTCATGAATTATTTGACCAGGCTTAGTCAGGCCATAATTATTATCTTTTCCAGGTTTATCCCAAAGAGATATTCCTCCCATGTTGTGAATAATTTCTTCAAAAGTATCTTGCATATGCTTTGCTTGCTTTATTTCATTATCAGTCCATTTATAATTAAATCTAAGAACTGGAACTCCATATTTATCAACCTTATTTGGATCAATCTCACAATAATTTGTTTTTTGAGCAATAGACTCTCCACGCCCAGAAAGACCAATAGTTGAACCATAATATTTTTTCATATCATCACGTAAACTGTCTCCATAACCACCAGCTTTATTAATTCCAAAAAATTTATTAAATCTATTTACGTCAAAACCTGTTCCATAAGTTGGAGCTCCTAAACCTCCCCATTGTTCAATATGATATCCTCTTGCAAAATCTAAATTTTTATTATCCAGCCACCAAGGAGAATAGACATGCATACCTCCAACTCCATCTTCATTATAAGTTTTTCTATTTATTAATTCAGGAATAAACGCCATCATATCACCACCGGTTGAGTCATGTAAATATTTGCCAACAAGATCTGAACTATTTCCTAATCCATTGGGGTGTTGTTTTGATTTTGAATTGAGCAAGATTCTTGCTGAGCTACATGCTGACGCAGCTAAAACAACAACTTTCCCTTTTAATTTATATTCCTTATTTTCTTCTTTATCAATAAATGAGACTCCTGAAGCTTTACCTTCAGCATCGGTTGTTACAGTCCTTACCATTGAATTAACATATAAATCGATTTGACCACCAGACTTTTGTGCAGGAAAAATTAGACAAGAACCTGAGGAGAAGTCGCCATAAACATTACAACTTCTAGCACATCCATTACAGTAATAACATATTCCTCTTTCATTGTTTAATCTTTTAGTTAATACAGATAAGCGGGAGGGGATAACTTTAACATTACTTTTTCTTGCAGCATTGACATAGAACAGTTCATGAAGTCTAGGTTTAGGGGGAGGTAGAAAAAAGCCATCAGGTTCATTATAAATATTTTCTTTTGTTCCAAAAACACCAATTAATTTATCAACCTTATCATAATAAGGTCTGATATCGTCATATGAAATTGGCCAATTTTCACCTAATCCATCTATAGATTTTTTTTTGAAATCATCGGGACCAAATCTTAATGAGATTCTTCCCCAATGGTTGGTTCTACCACCCAACATTCTTGATCTAAACCACCTAAAATCTGTTTCATTTTTTTGACTATAAGGTTCTCCATCAATATCCCATCCCCCATAAGCTTGATCATAGTCTCCAAAAAAACGAGTAGTTCCTGCTCCCCTTCTAGGTGAATGGAATGCAGGTTTTAATTGCGTCATTTGCTCAGGGTTTGCAGGATCATAATAAGGTCCAGCTTCTACTACAGCAACTGACAAGCCCGCATCTGACAAAACTTTAGTGGCCATACCTCCACCAGCTCCGGAGCCGACAATAATTACATCATATTCTTTAGAGCTGTTTTTAATCTGCATATAACTCTTTTATTTTCATGTTCCTAAAAGATATAATTCCTGGATGATCTTGAATAGAAATTTTTCCTGACTTAAACTTACCAAAATCACAATACTTCCATTCATCAACACAATCTACAAACTTAGTTCCTTCAAGCATTTTTTTCCATGCATTTCCTCTTAGTGGGAAAGTAACAATATCCACGCCATTGTGTACAACATTACCATAATTTTTTTCTTGGTCTATAGTAATTAAATAATTATTCCATTGATTAGCTTCTTTTGTGACAATTTTTTTCGGAGCAGCCAAACCATATAATCCACCAGCAATTGTAGTTTTATCAGGCGTTTCATCATTTAATCCTAGATCTAAAATTTGGATTTCAGGTCCAGTAACATAGGGGAATTCATATTTTAAGTCTTCTTGAACTCCCCAAAAAAAACCACTATTAGATCTAGGTGACACCTTCCACTCAAAATAAATAATGAAGCTTGAATAGTCCTTATCACTTAACAAGCTTTTATCGCCTTCTCCACTAGCATTTTCTGATGTAAAAGTAAATACTCCCTCATCAACTGTCCATCCAGATTTATTTCCGTCGTCTTGAAAATAATGCCATCCTTCCAAAGAATTGTTTTTAAATAAAGATATCCAATTAGACGATTTAACATTAATTAAGTCTTCATTACTTGAGTTTTTAACTTGTTTATAATTAAATAATTGAAAAACTATAATTGTTAAAGATAAAAGTGTTATAATTTTATATTTCATAAATTTTATTTAAAAGTTCCAGCCAGGCCTTCTAGCTCTTCCAACAAATTGATTAGCTTCATCAAAATTTGTGATCTTCATATTATTTCCATCCCAAAGAAGTTTTTTTCTACCTACGAACTTACCAAACTCTGATGTATGATACTTGTCATCGAAATATTTAGGTTTTTCTTTACCCATACTCATATAAGATCTAATTGCTAGGTTACCCATTAAAACAGTTTCAGTAAATGGTCCAGCATATTCAAACGGTGCAGTAATTTTTTTATATTCAGAGGATTTATAACCACCTTTAATTCCATTAATCCACTCCATGTGATGAACATGATCTAGTTCTGGTTGACCATCTGTATTAAATACAATGGTTTTTTCACCTTTCCTATAAAGTTTTGGGGTTAATCCATAAACACCACAAGAAATTACTCCCTCATCTCCAATCATTAACACTCCATTTGTACTGTTTTTTTCACCTAAAAAGTCATCTGCAGGAATATCCTCAGGATGACTAGGCCTTAATCCACCATCCATCCAAACTAATTCAATTTTGGAGTTGTTTTTCTTTGTTTTATTAAAATGTAATGTGACTATTGATGAAGGAGGACAACCTTCAGGAATAAAATTTTGACTCCATGCTTGTTGATAAACTGAACCTACGCTACACTCAACATCTGTTGGATAATGTAAGCCAAGTGTTTTATATGGTGCATCTAAAATATGACAACCCATATCTCCAAGTGCACCAGTTCCATAATCCCACCATCCTCTCCAATTAAAAGGATGAAGTTGTGAGGTATATTTTGTATAAAAAGCGGGTCCTAACCATAAGTCCCAATTTAAATTTTTTGGTTTTTCTTCATTGTTATTCTGCATTGGAAATCCTTGAGGCCAAACTGGTCGGTTTGTCCAAGCATATATTTTCTTGATTTTACCAATCATTTTTTTATCAACCCATTCTTGAATTTTGATAACACCAATACTTGATCCACCCTGATTACCCATTTGAGTTACAACTTTATTCTTTTTGGCAATTTGAGTTAGTTTTCTAGCCTCTTCAATGTTGTGGGTTAGAGGTTTTTGAACATATACATGTAATCCTCTGTTCATTGCATTACTTGCAATTATACCATGGGTATGATCTGGCGTACTAACAGTAACTGCATCTAAATCCTTTTCATTGTCTAACATTTCTCTATAATCCAAGTAAACATTAGCATTTGGATACTTTTTTCTTGTATTTAAGACATCACTTTTATCTGGATGAACATCACACAGAGCAATTACTCTTTCACCAGATGCCCAGTCATGTGTAATATCATAACCTTTACCTCCTGAACCAATTGCAGCAATATTTAATTGATCACTAGGTGAGATAAAACCAGTACCACCTAAAACATTTCGGGGTACTATAAATATGCCTGAACCAGCTAGAGCTGAATTTTTTATAAAACTTCTTCTATTTTTCATATTAATTTCTTTGGAATAACAATGTGATTTAATAAATTTAAAACATAATTATTAAAAAAAACAATGAAACTCCTCAGAATTATAACTTTAACACTCTTATTGTTACCATATCAACAATTTTCTCAATCATTAGCTGATAAAAATATATTAGTTGTATGGGGAGGATGGGATGGTCATCAACCGGAACTATTTGCAAATCAAATTGAAGAATGGTTGATATCTCAAAATGCTAATTATAAGCTATATAATGGTGTTGAAGCTTATGATGATTACGATGAATTAATTAAATATGATTTAATTATTCAATCAATAACTATGGGAGAATTAAAGGGTAAAGGAGCAAGTAATTTATTGAAGGCCGTCAGAAATGGGGTTGGTATTGCAGGTGCACACGGCGGATTGGGGGATTCTTTTAGGAATAATACTGGTTATCAATTTATGATTGGTGGTCAATGGGTTTCACATCCTGGAGGAAAAGTTAATTTTACGGTAAATATGCTTGAAGATGAGTTAACTAAAGGCTTAAACGATTTTGAAATCTATTCAGAACAATGGTACGTTCATTATGATCCTAATGTTGAAATTATTGCTAGCACTACTTTTGATGGTGAAATATTTGATTGGATTGACGGAGTAGTTATGCCAATTGCATGGAAAAAAAGATATGACAAGGGTAAGGTTTTTTATTTATCAATAGGACATGATCCGTTGGAATTTAAAAAACATGAAGATGGATGGAAACTGTTAACTAGAGGGTTTATTTGGGCTTGTAGATAGTGATTTAAAATTCAATATTTCTAGACTATTTAGTTTTTTAAATTTTCCTCTGGGCACCTCAAATTTATCTAAATTTAAAATCAAGACTCTATCAATTGAATTGTAGTTGTAATTGCGTAATTCATCAAATAATATTTGCTGGCTCATAATTAAAATTTTTATCGCTGCACAATTATCTTTCAAAAAATTAATTTCACTAACCTCATCAATATTATTTACAAAATCAGATAAGAGATTTTTTTGGTTTTTTTCAAGAGTCGACTCAAATTTCACATCATATAGAACGGAAATGTATTTTTTTCTTAATTCATAATTAAAATTTTTATCATCATAAAAAAGGACTAAACCAGAGCAATCAGAATTAATATCTAAGCAGGAATAATTATTATTATAATAAAAATCATTCAAAAAAAGTTTGAAATGTTTAGGGATAGAATTTAAATCAAGATCTTTTGGCTTATTATAAAGTATATAACCAGATGATTTAATTGTAATTAATTTATTTTTTAAAAAAACTTTGTCATCATTTCTAAGATCAAAAAAAATATCTGTTATTATGACCTTATTTACTTTTACTTGTTTATTCAAAATTAGCTTTTCAGCATCTTTTTTAGAGTTGGTATAATATTTTGAAATGAATTTATTTAGTTTCACAAAAGTTAAAATCTATAAACAATTTTAAAATTATATTTATTTAATAAAAGCTCTGTTTTTTTTAAGTCTTTAGAAAAACCCAAAATAAAACCACCTCCCCCAGATCCACATAATTTAAGAAAATAATTTTCAGACTTTAATCCCCTTTCCCAAACTTTATAAAATTTATTTGGAATAACCATTTTAAAATTATCAAAAACAATTCTTGATAATTTTTTTATATTAATTTCTAAATTTTTATAGTTTCCTTTTATAAAAAACTCTACACATTTATCATTTAAATCAATAAATTTATCCTCAAATACTTTTTCAAAGCTTTTGTTTTTCATTGCCTTTAAAAATTGACCTACAGAATTCTCTGTATTACTTGAAATTCCACTATCAATTAAGAAAAACCCCCAATTTCCATTATTATTTTCTGGGAGAGTTTTAATATTTATTATTTCTTTTTTTGAATTAATTAAAATCGGTGAATTTAAATAACTATTTAGTGGATCTAATCCAGATGATTCACCATGAAAAAATGATTCCATGATTGAAAAAGTATTTTTTAATAAAAAAAAATTTTTAGTTTCTATATTTTTTAATATTGATACTTTTTTAATAAAATACTTATCATAAAGAGCAGCTACTAGAGCCCCACTACTTCCAATTCCGTAACCAATTGGAATAGAGCTTTCAAAATATAAACCAGATTGAATATCAGAGTAAAATTGTTTGAGATTAAATTTATTTTTAATTGTATTAGAATTTAAATATTTATAAAAATCAATTAAAATATCATTGGACTTTTTAACTTTTATATTACTTATATCACCAAGACTCAAAAATCCTTTGTACATGTGATATGGAATTGATATCCCTCTTGAGTTTTTTAAAATTCCGTATTCACCAAAAAGTAATATTTTAGAATAGAAAAGTGAAGAACTCATTAATTAAATTTAAATTTTTTGTGGACCTAAACCAATTTCATCATTTATATACATACCACTATTACAAAATTGAATCAAAGATTTTTGTATAAAGGACTGAACTTTTTCAAATGAATTTTTTGGATATAAAAGGTGAACATTAGCCCCAGCATCTAACGTAAAACAAACTTTAACTCCAGTTTTTTTTCTATACTCTACAATAGAATCAATAATCTGAATAGTATTAGGTTTAAATAAAATAAAATTTGGACTCGATGTCATCATAAGAGCGTGTAATGTTAGTGCTTCTTTTTCAACAATTTCAATAAAAGAATCTATATCATTTGTGTCAATAGAATCTTTAAGTTTAGAAAAATTTACGTGAGATTGGGATATTCTTTCTTTTTTGAATATGTGATTATCCATTAATTTGTGTCCTAGTGTACTTGATACTTTTTTAGTTCCACGATCAACAATTAGTATAGAATCACAAAATCTTGGAAAATCACTATTTGAGTTTATAACTGGAATAGCATAATGATCAGAACTGTTTTTATACAATTCTGTTTTCCCCCAACAACTTATCTCTCCAAAAATACTTCGTGATGCGCTTCCCGATCCAAGTCTGGATATAAAGGATGCTTTTTGATTAAAATTTTTTTTACAAACTAAATCAGAATAGAAACTTTCTATCTCGGTTAAACAAAGCGCTATAGAACTAAACGCAGATGCAGAGGATGCAATGCCACTACTATGTGGGAATGAATTTTTAGAATTGATTGTTAAACTTAAATTATTTAAGCTTGGAAGAAATTCAATAATTCGGGAAAAAAAGGAGTCCAATTTTGGAATAAATTCAGGCTTTCTTTTGTTTTCAAAATAAAAATCGTAACTAAATTTCACTGAATCTTCAAATTTGATTGTAGTTGTTGTATGACACTTATTTAAAGTAAAGCTAATTGAAGGGTTTAATGGAATTTGATTTTCTTTTTTACCCCAATACTTAATCAAAGCAATATTTGAAGGTGATTTCCAGGTAACTTCAGTTTTATCATAGTTCATTCCAAGTCTATTTTATGGAATTAATTTCAATTTTTTTTGGAGACTTAACTGATCCATCAAATCCCTTTATCCCTGAGATAGTAGTGTATTTTAAAGTATTTCTTTTTTCAGGATTAATAAGACTGTAGGCGCTATGGCACATAATTGCAGCTTCATGAAATCCTGAAAGTATTAATTTTAATTTTCCTGGATAAGTATTTATGTCTCCAATGGCATAAATTCCTTTAACATTAGTGCTGTAATCTTTGGAATTATCAACAACTATTGCATTCTTATCAATGTTTAATCCCCATTGTTTAAAAATATCCATTTTTGGAACTAGACCATATAATGGAATTATGAAGTCGGTTTTAATATTTAAACTAGAATTATTATAGTTTAAATCTACACTTTCAACACATTCTAAACCATTAATCTTAGTTAAACTTGCTGGTGTTAAAACATTTACTACACCCTCATCTTTAAGTTTTTGAATTTTAGTGACCGATTCCACAGCCCCTCTAAATTCATTTCTTCTATGAATTAATGTGACCTTTTTTGCTGTTTTAGAAAGTTCAATAGTCCAATCCAAGGCTGAATCACCACCACCTGAAATTACAACATTTTTATTACTGAAAATTTCTTTGTTAACTATTTTATACTGCAATCCTTTATCTTCAAATTTTAATATATTTTCAATATTTGGTTTTCTAGGTTCAAAATTTCCAAGTCCCCCAGCTATTACCAAAATTTTACCTTTGACTTGAGTATCTTTGTTAGTAGTAATTATAAAGCCATCTTTTTCTTTTAGAAGTTTTTCAGCTGTCTCACCAAAAGTATAAGTTGGACTAAAGGGTTTTATTTGCTCAAGAAGCTTGTTAACTAAATCACCTGCTAAAATTTCAGGGTATGCTGGAATATCATAAATAGGTTTTTTTGGATATATTTCTGAACATTGACCACCGGGCTTGCCAAGTGAGTCGACTATATGACACTTCAGTCCTAATAGTCCCGCTTCAAAAACAGTAAAAAGACCTGTTGGACCAGCTCCAATAATTATAATATCAGAATTAACCATTAAATACTTATAACTTCTTTGATTTCAGGGACATACTTTTTAATTGTCATTTCAACTCCATTTTTTAAAGTCATTTGATTAACAGAACAACTAATACAATTTCCAAGTAATCTCACTTTAACTATATTCTTTTCTAATGAGACAAGTTCGATATTACCACCGTCACTTTGCAGAAATGGTCTAATTTCATTTAATGCTTTTTCAATCTTAATTAATTTATCACTCATAATTATAAACAACCCGCCATTGTTTTTATTTTAACGATCTCGGTGGGGGGAAGATTTGTATTTCTTTCAGTTAAATTTATTATCATATTTCTTGTAATGTTATCAAACATCTTACTTACTTCTGTATCTTCTTGTAATGCACCTGGCCTACCAATATCACCTGATTCTCTAATACCCTGAAAAATTGGAACCTCACCAATAAATGGAATTTTAAAATCCTTCGCAAGATTTTTAACTCCATCTTTCCCAAAGATATAATACTTTTTTTCTTTTTCATCAGGTGGTTTAAAATATGACATATTTTCAATTAAACCCAAAATTGGAATATTAATATTTTCTTGCTTATACATCGAAATCCCCTTTCTTGCATCAGCTAACGCTACTATTTGAGGAGTACTTATAACAATAGATCCATTCACAGCTAATTTTTGAATTATACTTAAATGAATGTCTCCTGTTCCAGGGGGTAAATCAATTAAAAGAAAATCTAATTCTTGCCAATCTGCATCAAAAATTAATTGATTTAAAGCTTTAGTAGCCATTGGACCTCTCCAAATTACAGCCTGATCAATGGATGTAAAAAATCCAATAGATAAAATTTTTACTCCATAACTTTCTAATGGTTTCATTTTTGACTTACCATCAATATCAACAGCCAACGGTTTTCTTCCAACAAGATCAAACATTATAGGCATAGATGGGCCGTAGATATCTGCATCTAAAACACCTACTTTAAATCCCATTTTTGAAAGAGTTACAGCAATATTGGCCGTAACGGTGGACTTTCCAACACCTCCTTTTGCAGATGAAATAGCAATGATATTTTGTACATTATTTAACTTAGAACTTGAATCTTTAATTTGAGTTACTTTAGGCTTAAAATTAAACTTAAAAGTTAGTTTTGAATCGAAGTTTAAGGATAATACATTTATAATCGAGTTTTTAGCTTCAGTTTTTGATTTATGAGTAAAATTCTCAATTAACAGGTCAATAGTAACCTCATCTTCAAATTTATTAATGTTAACTATTTCAAGAGAGGGATTTAAATCATTAATTAATGACTTTATTTTTTCTTTACTAAATAATTCTTTTTGCATTTTAATTAAACAAATTTAAGCAATAACAAAAAATTAAATATTAGGATCCCAAAAATGATTTTTAAAATTGACAATTTTATCATTTTTTACTTCCACACCTTCATTGTTCAATAATTGTTCCATTAATTTAATTCCAAAAAAGTGATTTTTTCCAGTTAAGATTCCATTTCTGTTTACTACTCTGTGAGCAGGTATACTTTGATCATTGTGTGACGAATTCATTGCCCAGCCAACAGTTCGTGAAGAACTTGGTGAACCTAAAAATTTAGCTATAGCTCCGTAAGTTGTAACTTTTCCAGGTGGTATTTTTCTTACTATTTTATATACCTTTTGAAAAAAAGAAACTTTGTTCATTTAATATAAAATGATAAATAAGTAATTTTTTTATTTTTCTTAAGGAATATTTTCTCGTAATGAGTTTTAATATTAATTACTTCCTCAGGAGCATTTTTATTTGAATAAATATCATGATTAGATTTTATTATATCAAGTTTTAAACCCTCAATTAAACCTAAAGTGTAACCATGTAAAAATTCACTATCTGTCTTTAAGTGAATAATACCATTAGGCTTAATAATTTTTTTGTATTTTTTTAAGAAATTTAAATTAGTTAATCGGTGCTTTTGTCTTTGAGTTTTAATTTGAGGGTCAGGAAAAGTAATCCATATCTCACTAATTTCATTTGTTGAGAAAAAAAGTTCTATAAGTTCAATCTGGGTCCGGATGAAACAAGCGTTATTTATATTATTTTCCAATGCATATTTAGCTCCAGCCCAAATCCTAGCGCCTTTAATGTCAATTCCTATAAAATTTTTTTTAGGATGTTTTTTTGCTAAGTAGCAAGTATACTCGCCTTTACCACAGCCAAGTTCCAAAATTATGGGATAATCATTCTTGAAATATTCATTCCAAAAGCCTTTGAATTTAAAATAATTATTAGTCAACTCTGTTCTAACTGGCTGAAAAAGATTGTTGAAGGTCAGGTTCTCCTTGAACTTTTTTAATTTATTTTTACTTCCCAAAAAAATATTTTTAAATGTAATTATTTTGCCTTATCTATTGTAAAGGAAAATTCAGAACCAACTCCAAAATCACTTTCTACATAAATTTTTTCATCATGAGCATCAATAATATGCTTAACTATTGCCAAGCCCAGTCCTGATCCTCCACTTATTCTATTTCCGCTTTGATCAACCCTATAAAACCTTTCGAATAATCTATCTATGTGGTTCTGATGAACTCCAATTCCATTATCAGTGAATCTTATAATCATTTTATTTTCAACCAAATCTTGAATTACTATTTCCGTAGTTCCATTTTCCCTTCCGTATTTAATAGAATTTTCAATAAGGTTGGTTGTAACTTGTTCAATTTTTTCTTTGTCAGCATAAACATTTAATGGCGGATTATTTTCATGTTCTACAGTTAATTTAATATTTTTTTTCTTTGCGCTTATATCTAGCATTTCTATTGAGTTTTGTAGTAAATCAACAATATCAAAATTTGATTTTTTTAAATTATTATCACCACTTTCTAATTTGGTTATTAGGTCTAAATCTTTTACAATTAAATTTAGTCTTTCGATTGATTTACCAGCAATTTTTAAATATTTTTTATTAATGACTTTATCGTCAATAGCACCATCTAACAAAGTAAGTATATAACTTTGACTAGTAAAAAGAGGCGTTTTTAATTCATGTGCTAAATTTCCAATGAATTCTCTTCTAAAACTTTCTTTCTCTCTCATTTCACTTAATTCAACTTTTCTTTTATCATCTAATTGCTTGATTTCATCGATCAATTCATCCATATTTGTAGTAACAGTTCTGTTTAGATTAATATCTTTAGAAAATAATTTATCAGAGATTTCTTTAATCCTCCTATTTAAAAAATATTTTATATAAAACGATAATGAAACATAAATTAAAAATGTGAAAGATAAGTTGTAAAATAAGAATTTAATTAGTTTTAATTCAAACCCAAATAAAGTTAATGTAAGTAACAATAATGATGAAACAAATAAAGAAAACAGTCCAACCTGAGCTCTTATTTTGTTTTGTATAGACATTTTATGATTTAAATTTATATCCTATCCCCTTAATTGTTTTAATATATTTATCTCCAATTTTTTCTCTAAGTTTTCTTATGTGAACATCAATAGTTCGATCACCAACAACAATCTCAGAGCCCCACACTTTTAACATAATTTCATCCCTAGTGAAAACTTTTCCAGGTTTTGATAGTAATAAATATAATAATTCGAATTCTTTTCTTGGTAAATTTTTTTCTTCTTTGTTTATGGTAACTAAATAAGAGTCTCTATCAATTTTAATTTCACCTAAGTCAAGTATATTACTTAAATTTTTAGAAGAATTTAAGCGTTTTGCAATTGAAGAAATTTTCTTTAGTAAAATTTTTGGTTTTACAGGTTTATTAATATAATCATCAGCACCAGCATCAAACGCTGCAATCTGAGTAAAATCTTCACCTCTAGCTGATAAAAAAATAATTCTAGTACTTGACAGTTTTTTTATTTCCTTAATTTTAATACAAGCTTCAATTCCATCCATTTCAGGCATCATAACATCTAATAAAATAATATCAGGAATAAATTTCTTAGCTATTTTAACAGCTTCTATACCATTAAATGCACTTTTAACTTGAAAGCCTGAATTAACTAAATTATAATTTAAAATTTCAATTATTTCTGGGTCATCATCAACAATTAATACCTTGGTAGATAAATTTTTCATTATTTTGTTAATATAAAAAAAAATAACGCTTTAAAAGTTAATAAATTGTGAATTTAGACTTAATAAACTCAAAAAAATTTGAGTCATTTGCTCTTGAAATATTTAACTACCAATTTAAAAACAACGTCATATACCAAGATTATTGTAAACAATTAAAAATAAATTCAAGAAAAATAAAAAGTATTGAAAAAATTCCATTCCTGCCAATATCTTTTTTTAAATCTCACAAAATAGTATCTAATCAAAAAAAAATCAAAAAAATATTTACCAGTAGTGGAACTGGTGGAACAGAAAGTTACCACTACGTTACAGATTTAAATTTATATGAAAAAAGTATAAGGTCATGTTTTAAAGAATTCTACGGTGAATGTTCTTCTTATGCTTTTTTGGGAATTACTCCTAAACCGGAGGAAAAACCTAATTCTTCCCTAATTTATATGATAAATTATCTTATTAATAATTCTATTTATAATGAAAGTTCTTTTATTGATAATGCAGATGATCTAATAGAAAAAGGACACTACTTTGAAATGAAAAAAATCAAATATATAGTATATGGCCTTTCATATGCTTTAATTGATATTTTAGAAAAAGGTAACTTTTCGTTAAAAAATTCTATAATAATTGAAACTGGTGGAATGAAGGGAAAGAGAAAAGAGATTTCAAAAAATGAACTACATAGTATTTTAGCAAAAGGTTTTAAAACAAACAAGATAAATTCAGAGTATGGTATGACAGAGTTACTTTCTCAGAGTTATTGCAATTCTAACTTAATTTTTAAAACTCCAGTTTCAAAAAAAATATTAATTAGAGATATTAATGATCCCTTTAAAATATCAAAGTATGGCAGAGGTCCCATCAATATTATTGATTTAGCAAATATTAATTCTTGCTCTTTCATAGCAACGGATGATTACGGAATTATAAATTCTAATGGTTTTAATTTACTAGGCAGATTAGATGAGTCTGATTTAAGAGGATGTAATCAGATGTTAATTTAAAATCAATAGAGAATATTTCTTTTTTCCTCTTTGAATAACCAAATATTTATTATGTATTAAATCAATAGAAGATATAGATTTTTTAGAATCGATTTTTTCTTTATTAATTAAGACTGAATTTTCTTTTAAGGCTCTAATTACATCAGATTTTGAATTAAATAAAGGGGAGAGCATAATAAGTTCTGTAATTGATGTGCAAGTACTATATTCAGTAAGAGATATTGAATTATTTGGGACACCCTCAAAAATTTGTAGAAAAGTTTCTTTATCGATATTAGAAAAACTTAAATCTTTATTTTTTGAAAATAATATTTTAGAGGCATCGATTACTTTTTGTAAATCCTTTTCTGAGTGAACCATTTTAGTAAGTTCTGATGCAACAAATTTTTGTAAAATCCTTTCATGTGGATTTATTTCATGTTGTGTTATTAATTTATCAATAAAATCTTTAGTTTGAAATGTAAAAATTTTAATATATTTTTTTGAGTCCTCGTCGGAGGAATTTAACCAATATTGATAAAATTTATAGGGTGAAGTTTTATTTTTATCTAACCAAATATTACCATCCTCAGTCTTACCAAATTTAGTACCATCGGATTTAGTTATTAGAGGACAGGTCATTGCACAAGCCTTTTTTCCAGTTTTTTTTCTGATTAATTCAACACCTGATGTTATGTTACCCCATTGATCGCTCCCCCCCATTTGTATGGAACATTTAAATTTTTTGAATAAATAATAAAAATCATAAGCTTGAAATAATTGATAAGTGAATTCAGTAAATGACATACCGTCAGAATTATCACTTGTCAACCTTTTTTTGACTGACTCTTTAGACATCATATAATTTACTGTTAAAGCTTTCCCAAAATCTCTAAAAAATTCTATAATATTTAATTTATTATTCCACTCGTAATTATTTAAAATAATTGCAGAAATATCAGAATCATTGAAATTTAGAAAATTAGAAAATTGGGCTTTAAGTAATTCAATATTATCATCAATAATTTCTTGACTTAACAAATTCCTTTCTTTAGATTTTCCTGATGGATCACCAATCATACCAGTTGCTCCCCCTATAAGTACAATTGGCTTATGGCCATAATTTTGAAAATGTTTTAAGATTATTAATTGTACTAAGCTACCAATATGTAATGAGTCAGATGTTGGATCAAAACCAATATAACCTACCCTGTTTTTTTGTTTTAATTCATCCTCAAAAGAAGGTGTTATATCTTGGATTAAACCTCTCCATTTTAATTCTTCAATAAAATTCATATAATTAACTCAAATTTATTTAATTGATAGCATTATTTAATGAATCTTTTAATATTTTTAATTTATCACCAATACCAGAGTATATTCTTAAATAACTCTTTGGGTTTTTGGTATAAAAATTATTACTCTTTACAAAAATAACACAATCTATTTTATGTTTTTTAAATAATGTAGAATCCCTAACTGCAAAATAATTATAATTTGCCTTATTTGTAAATCCTCTACTTGAGTTTATTAGGTTTACGTCAAAAAGAAAATCAATCATTTGATCCTCACTCATAATATTATCAACACTATTAGTGTTGGTACAACCCAAGAAAATTATTAAAAAAAGAAGTAATATTTTAATTTTCATTAGTTGAACTCAATTTTCATCCCAAGTTTCGAATCATTAATTTTTCCATGATCATAAGCAAGATGTCCATTAACAAAAGTATGAGTTATAATGGAATTAAAGGTATCACCTTCAAAAGGGGACCAGCCACATTTATAGAGAATATTTTTTGAGCTAATAGTTTGAAATTTATTAGGGTCTAAAACTACTAGATCTGCATAATAACCTTCCTTTACAAATCCTCTTCTATTTATGTTAAATATAGTAGCTGGATTATTACACATTTTTTTGACAATTTTTTCTAAACTTATTCTCTTATTTAAAAAATGTTCAAACATTACAATTAATGAATGTTGAACTAAGGGCCCTCCACTTGGGCATTCAAGGTATTTTCTTTGCTTTTCTTCAATTGTATGAGGAGCGTGATCAGTTGCAATTATGTCAATTTTATCCGAGTTCAATGCATCCCATAAAGCATCTTGATCTAACTTTGTTTTTATAGCAGGATTCCATTTAATTAAAGATCCTTTTTTTTCGTAACTAGAGTCATTAAATGTTAGGTGATGAATGCACACTTCAGAGGTTATTTTTTTATTTCCCAAATTTATATTTTCAAAAAGTTCGGATTCAACTTTAGTCGAAAGATGAAAAACATGTAGCCTTGAATTACATTTTTTTGCTAATTCTATAATTTTAATTGTTGATCTCAAACAAGCTTCTTCAGATCTTATTATTGGATGAAATTTAAATGGTATATCATTACCGTATATTTTGATATATTTTTCTAAATTATTCTTTATTACGGATTCGTCTTCACTATGAACGACTACAGGTACTTTAGAAAATCTCATAATATTCTCAATAACATCATAATTATCAATAAGCATATCACCGGTTGATGATCCAAGAAATAATTTAATTGCAGGGATTTGATTAAAATCTAGTGTTTTTATTTGATTTAAATTGGAGTTAGTTCCTCCAAACATAAATGAGTAATTAGCTATTGAGTTTTTGGAGGCAATCTCAAATTTATTATTTAAATTTTCAATAGTAATTGTCTGTGGGATTGTATTTGGCATTTCAAAATAGGATGTCACACCACCTGCAACTGCAGCTCTAGATTCAGAAAATATAGAGCCTTTATGGGTTAGTCCGGGTTCTCTAAAGTGTACCTGATCATCAATTAAACCGGGAAATAAAAATTTTCCTTCACCATCTATAATTTTAAAGTCAGGGCTTATTTTAATATTATGATCAATTTTTTCAATAAACTTATCAATTATAAGTACATCGAGTTTTTTAATTTCATGAGAGCTAATAACCTTTATATTTTTAATTAAAAATTTCATTATTAAACTTTAAAAAAAATATTTTTTAATTTCATTTTAATTAATCCGAAAATAGCTTCAGGAATAATTGATTTATTCATTTTTGATTCACCTTTTGTTCTGTCGGTAAAAATTATTGGAATCTCAAATAGCTTATATTTAAGAACATAAGCTTTAAACTTCATTTCAATTTGGTAAGCATAGCCATTAAATTCAATTCCTTTTTTCATAATTTCTTTGATAACAATAGTCTTGTAACCTACATAACCCGAGGTTAAATCCATAACAGGAACTCGGGTTATAAAACGAGCATACCAAGAACCAAAATAAGAAAGTAACACTCTTTGAATAGGCCAATTAACGACGTTAACGCCTGTAATATACCTTGAACCAACAACTAAATCTACACCATCATCTATAAGAAAAACTTTCATTCTCAATAAATCTTTAGGATTATGAGAAAAGTCTGCATCCATTGTATAAATATTTTTATAATTATTTATTTTATTATTGATCTTTGATAGCGCCCATTTAAATCCATCAGAATAAGCTGATCCAAGACCTAACTTATATTTTCTTTTTAAAATAAATAATCTATTAATATTTTTTTTTATTTTTTTTTCTACTAATTCCCAGGTTTTATCCTTTGAATTATCATCAACAACAAGAATATGAAAATTTGAGTCTAATGAAAAGATTTCATCAATTAAATCAATAATATTATCACACTCATTATATGTCGGGATAATTATTAATGATTTTATTGCAGTCATATTATAAAATTATAATTTAATTTTTATAGAGCTATACAAATCTAATCAAGATTAATTCAAAAAAAACTAAATGAATTTGTAAATTTGCCAATTCAATTTCTATTTAGAAAAATGAAAGTTAAATCAATTTTGGTATCTCAGCCTGAGCCTGAACTTAAAAATTCACCTTATAACCAATTAATTAAAAAATGGAAAATAAAAATTGATTTTATACCCTTTATTCACGTTGAAGGAAAAACAAGTAGAGAAATTAGACAGCAAAAAATAGATTTATCTAAATTTTCGGCTATTATTTTAACTAGTAGGAATTCTGTTGATCATTTTTTTAGAATTGCAGAGGAGATGAGATATCCAATTCCTAATGCACTTAAATATTTTTGTTTGTCTGAAGCTGTTGCTTTTTACTTACAAAAGTATGTAGTTTACAGAAAGAGAAAAATTTATGTAGGCGGAAGAACATTTAATGAATTAGCTGATATTATTTCAAAATATAATGAGGAAAATTATTTAATCCCAGCCAGTAATGTTTTGTCTCTTAAAATTGAAGAAAGGCTTAATGAGTTGGAAGTTAGATGGACAAAAGGTGTCTTTTACAATACTGTCGTAAGTGACTTATCTAATTTAAAAAATGTTTACTATGATATATTAGTATTTTTTAGTCCATCAGGCATAGAATCATTATTTAAAAATTTTCCTGATTTCAAGCAAAATAAAACAAGAATAGCTGTTTTTGGAAAAAACACTGTCAAAGCTGCTCTAGATTCAGGTTTAAAAATCGATATTGAAGCCCCTCTGCCTAAGATACCTTCAATGTCAAGAGCTTTAGATTTATACATTGAAAAAGCTAATAAGTCTAAATCTTAAATTTAGATTCAAAATTATCCATAAATTTTTTAAAATCCTCTTGTGATTTAATATCATTATAAGCTTCGTTAGAAAATAAATTTAAATAAATCTCAATTTGATTTGGGTTAAGATATCCAGTAATTGGAGCTATTGGATTTGAATCTTTGTCAAAAAAAACTACTGTTGGATATCCTGAAACACCAAGATATCTTGCAAAATCGTGAGTAGAATTTCTCCTATTAATTAACTTTTCATTATAATTTGAATTGGTAAATTTTTTACCTTTAAAATTCACTATTTCATTTCCTTCAGCATTGAATTTTACACTATAAAAATTCTCATTTAAATATTTAGCAACATCTGGGTTTTGAAAGGTGTATTTGTCCATTAGTTTACATGGTCCACACCAATTTGTATAAATATCCATTATAATATTTTTAGGTACTTTTTGTTGTAATTCTTGTGCTTTCTCAATAGTTACCCAATTAACATTTTGAGCGTAGGAAAATTGTAAAAATAAAATTGTAAAAATGAAAGACCTAATTATAACCATGCATTCTTTTCTTTAAAAAGCCATTTAATAAAAACATTATAATACCTGCTCCAATTGGGATGAAGGTAAAAATTAAGAAAAATCCTGAAAGTCCATATGATTCAGATATTTTATCAATATAACTACCCGTTATCCCCCCCAAAGAATTGGCTATAGCACTTGATAACAACCAAAATCCAAACATTAATCCAATTAATCTTACAGGAGCTAATTTACTAACATATGAAAGTCCAACAGGTGATACACACAATTCACCAAGCGTATGAAACAAATATGCAAAAACTAACCAAAAAATACTTACGCTTGCAGTCTTAGCTCCAAATGGAATTGACATTGAACCATAAGAAAGAAATGCAAAACCTAAGCCTAAAAGTATTAATCCTATTGAAAATTTTATTGGCCCTGAAGGGTTATATCTTGATGCCCAGATTTTAGAAAAAATTGGAGCAAAAATTATGATAAATAATGAATTTAGAACAGAAAACCATGATGCAGGAATTTCTGTAGATTCCTGAGTAAATTCATTATTAATCATCCAGATAACTATTCCCCATATAATAATGAAACTCATTGCAAGAAAAAAATTTGATAAGAAATATTTTTGAAAAATATTTTGAAATAATCTTAACAATACATAAGTTATAACTATCATTGGAACAATAGTTATAATAGTGTTAACTATTTTAAAAAT
>TARA_B100001093_G_scaffold497546_1_pt1 | contig 21177 bp, 12 predicted proteins | sample TARA_B100001093 | Tara Oceans TARA_B100001093 (sample SAMEA2623116) | marine metagenome | biome: marine biome (ENVO:00000447); feature: surface water layer (ENVO:00002042); material: "saline water (ENVO:00002010), including plankton (ENVO:xxxxxxxx)" | depth 5 m | reverse complement strand
TCGTCGTCGTCATCGCAAACATCCCCTATTCCATCAGAGTCAAAGTCCAATAGACCACAATTTCTATAATTACCTAAAACAATGGACGAACCTGCCTCTAAATTAATCTCATAATTTGAATTATACTCAATAAATTGATCGGTTAATAAGTTTTTCCATTTCCCATCAATCGGTAAATTTGGTTTTATTTTTTTTGAAACAACATTAAAGTTAGATACCACGTAGACGTATTTCAGTGAATCACTTTTGATCTCCTTATTCCAAATTTGAATTTCTGGAAGTAATAAATCATTATTGTTAATGGTAAGATTAAAATCACCTTCAAAAACAGGTTCATTAATCTTTAGATCAATTATTTTCTTCCAGTTATCAAAAACTTCCTCTCTAATATTAAGTTCAGACCAATTTGAATCCCATTGTGGTTGGGGTTTTGTATCAAGTTTACAATCTTCTCCACCAAAATTTCCATTTTCACATGTATAAATAGAATTTTCGAATCCCATTTCAGAGAAATGCCAAATCATTTTTGGACCTGGAGTCAATAGAAATATAGATCCTAATGCTTTCATTCTGAGCAAAGAGATTTTTAAATTTTTTATATCGTGATTTGAATTTGAAGAATTTCCGTATTTGATATTTTTAAACATAAGTCTTTCTTCATCATGACTCTCAGCATATGAAATCAATCTTTTCTGAATGAATCCACGAGATCTATGATTCATTCTTGATATACTAGAGTTTTCTTCAAATCCCATTGTCAACTGATTAAACTGATTGGTCATCTTTCCCCATAGCATTACTCCTTTTCCTTCATCAATTCTGTAATTTGCCCATTCCCTTTCCTCTTGATCTGATCCAAGATGCTCAAATATCACATAATGTAAAGGATCAATCAACCATGAATAATCAGCATACATTTTTAAAATATCAACTCTGTCTTGCTGGTATGAATCTGTACATTTGTAATCATTTTTATTACAATTTTGTGTAAACCCTTTAGTTAAATCCCATCTAATGCCATCAATTTTGAATTCTTCAATCCAATACTTAATAACTTGTTTAGTATATTCTTGAGTTATTAAGTTCTGATGGTTGAAATCATAACCTACTGAATAAGTATGAGTAGGTACAGTATTGAAGTACGGATTTTCAGAAGATGGTTCACCCCAACCATCGTTATCTGGATCATTCATCCACATTCTAACTAGTGGATTTCTTCCAAATGAATGATTAATTGCTAAATCCAAAATAACTGCTATTCCATTTTCATGACATAAATCAATAAATTCTTTTAGTTTATTTTTATTTCCATAAAATTTATCTAAAGCCATATGATATGAGGTATTGTATCCCCAACTTTCATTCCCCTCAAACTCCATAATTGGCATCAATTGAATGGCATTTATATTTAATTTTTTAAAATATTCAATTTTGTCAATTAAATTTTGATAGTTCCTGTCCTTGTCAAAATCTCTAATTAATACTTCATAAATTATAAGGTCTTCTTTTTTTGGTTTTTTAAAATCATTTATTTTCCAATTATGGTCATTTTCAGAGTTATTGAAATAAGTAAACTCACCAAATTGGCCTGGTGGAATTTCAATTATATCAGAATATGAAGTCTCTGGGATCTCTGAATCATCAAATTGAGAAATAATTGTATTAGAAAATGGATCAGCTACAAGGACAATGTTAGGAGAGTTTGACACAGGGTTTTTAGAGAAAACCTCGTATTGAAATATATATTTTTGATTTACTGACAAACCATCTAGCTTAAGCCAAAACTTTCCAGATTTGGGGTTTTTTTTCATCAAATATTTATTTGATCTAAAAAAATCATTAAAGTTCCCTAAAACATAAATAAAATCTTTTTTTGGAGCATTTAATTGCAGATAGACAACTGAAGAATCATTTTTCATATGATTTAATCCATCTACTAAATCTATTTCAGGCTCCTCTTCAATGACAATAGGTTCTAAAATTATTTTAAAATTGATTATTGAAAAATTATTTTTATCATTTGGATCCTCACATAACAAATTAAACTTAGTTGAACTTATAATTTCATATGCATTCTCGTTAGAATTTGGACCTTTAATTTCAAATAAAAACTCCTTTGAACTTGTTTTTTCAGAAATTACATCATTATCATTTTTTTTTAGTGTATAATTCAAATCAATTGAGGATGTCACAGAAATGTTAACGGTCTTGTCAAGTTCAAGAATATAGGGATTTGTACTAGGACTATTAATTGTCAAATCGAATCTTCCTACATCAAATAAATAATCTGGTGTTTTTTTGTCTCCGGTTCCATTTTTTGCTTTAGCAAGAACCCCAATCTTTCCAATTCCATTATACTGAAATAAATCGTTTGGAATAAATTCATAAGAAAATGATCCATCATTGTTCTTAGTCATTTTCATTGATTCTTTTGAGTTATTCCATTGTCCGTTCCAATTAATATTTGAATTTACTTCGTTACCATTGGAATCAAAAAACCATGTCCATAAGTATATTTCAGAAGTCGACCATTTCGACGGATCCAATCCTTTAACAGTAACAATAATTTTTTCATTTTCGTTAAAAGGGTTGGGACTAACTGTCCAATTTACATTAGATTGAATCTGAGCACAAAGAATATTTGAAAAAAAAAATAAAATTATATTAGAAATTAAATATTTCAATTACTTAGTTGATTTCCAATATCATTGCAGATTTTCCTGGGATAGTAATGTTATCTGAAATATCTACTTCAATTTTATTTAAAACATCATATCCAGTTTCTTTAGCTGAAATTAGTTCCGAAAACCTGTCTGTTTTTATTGTTTTTTTCAGATCATTTCTATTGAAAATAACCCATACCATTTTATCATTCAATATTCTAAAAAAAGAATAAGTCCCTTCTCTAGGTTGAGGTGCAAATTGTACTAAGCTACCATCGTGAATAATTTTATTATTCTTTCTCCAATTTAAAACTTCTCTAAAAAATTCTTGAGTTTCTAATTCTTCTGTGGTTAGATTTTTTCCTGTAAATGCATTTTTTTCGTGATCAGACCATCCACCTGGAAATTCAGTTCTAATTAATCCATGATCACCTGGATTATCATCGCTATTCATTAATATTTCGGTCCCGTAATAAAATTGAGGAATTCCTCTCATGGTACTATAATAAATAATACCCATTTTAAACAAATTTAAATCATTTCCAACTTGGGTAAAAAATCTAGCCATGTCATGATTATCAGGAAATATTAATAGATTATATGGATTAGGATAAAGAAAATCACTGGCCAATGTTCTATATGGCTTAATGAAACCTTTTCCCCACGTAAATTCATCTTTTAAGGCCTCAGCAAACGATATTTGCAGAGGAAAATCCATTAATGTGGGAAGATAGGAAACATATCCATCGTGATTAACTTTACCTTTTTGCCAATAAGATATAATGGCAGGATTATCAGACCATTCCTCTCCAACAATATTAAAATTTGGATATTCGTTCATAATTGAATAAGTCCAATCAGTCATAAAATCTTTATCGGAATACGGGTACGTATCTATTCTGATACCCGATAAAGCAGCGTACTCAGTCCACCAAATTGCATTTTGAATCAAATATTTCGACATTTTTGGATTTCTTTGATTTAAATCTGGCATGGTTTTAACAAACCAACCATCTGAATGTTCTTTTTTATCAATTTGTGAAGAATATAAATCTTGAATTGTTTCACGTCTATGGGATGTTTGTTTAAAACCTGACTGATTATTAAACCAATTTTTCATTGGTGGATCTTTAAAAAACCAATGTTCAGAGCCACAATGATTGGGAATTAAATCCATTACTAATTTGATTCCATTTTCTTTTGCTCGTTGGCTTAATTCTTTAAACAATTCGTTAGAACCAAACCTTGGATCAACTTTGTAATAGTCAGTTGTTGAATATCCATGATATGAGCTTTTTCTCATATTATTTTCTAAAACAGGATTAAGCCATATAGTTGTAAAACCTAAATCTTTTATATAATTTAAATGATTTATTATACCTTGAATATCACCTCCGTGAATGCCTCTGCTATCATCTCTGTTTGGTCTTTCAAACATTTCTTTAATATCATCATTTGAATTATCGCCATTGGCATATCTATCGGGCGTAATTAAATACATTACGTCAGAATTATTAAATCCTTGAACATATTTAGCATTGTTTTCTCTTTGGTTTAACTCAAAACTATATCTGTCAACTAATGTATCATCTTTATAAAAATCAATTTTAGCAACACTTGGTTTTGCATTTTTTTTAATGGATATGTTTAAAAATAAATAATTTGAATTTTCAACTTTTTCAAAAGAATTTAATTTAATATTAGAGTTATTTATAACTGGAATAAATGAATTAATTTTGTTTCCATACACTAGCAATTGAAGATCCTTAGTTTCCATACCAACCCACCAATTTGGTGGTTCAACTTTTTGTATTAGACCTGTACTAGTAAAATTATTATTAATCTCTGATTTTGTGTCATTACATGAGAAAATCAGAATTATAATACCAAATCTTAAAAATATTCCTGTAATCTTATTTTTCATTTTCAAATATTTGTTTGTAGATTTCACCACGAATAACATTATCTCTGTTATATCCCTGTTTCGGAGTCTCATGCATCTGTGACATTATTAACCCCACAAAATCACGTTTTGGATCAATCCAAAAATGTGTACCTTCATAACCGCCTCCAGTCCATAATCCATCATCACCATATCCTTGTTCCTTGACAAGATTACTAGTAATCCATAAATTATAGCCATTAAAACCATATTTATTGTCCAACTGAGTATGAGGGGAAATAATTTCTTTCACTGACGACTCTTCTAAAAAACGATGGCCATTTAATTCACCATAATTTAATAACATTCTCAAAAAATCTGCATAACCATTTGCAGTACCTATCATTCCTTCACCTCCAAGAAATAATTCATTATTAATTCCATAACCAGGAACATATTTACCCATTATATCTAACTCGCCTTTGTTTGCTAAACGTATAATTGAATCTGCACCTGAAAAAACGGGAAGTAATTTCGTGTTGGTTTTTTTGTTATACCGTAATCCTTGAATGTTCAATGGACCAGTTATTCTATTTTTAACCAATTCATCGAGTGTTTTTCCTGTTGCTCTTTCATTTACTATTCCCAGTACTGTTGTATTTAAACCATAAAAATCTTTCTTTCCAGGTTGGTCAATGAGTGGTAGTTCCGATAATTTTTGTATAAATTCATTTGAATTTTTAGAATCTGCTAAATTTTTCATTGCTAAACCATCATCAAGGCAATCTATTCCAGTTGTTGAATAATAAAAACCAGCTTGATGATTAATTAATTGTAAAACTGTCATTTCAGTTTCTCTTTCAATAATTTTAATTGGACATGGATTGTCTAAATTTGATTTATCATTTCCCAAAGCTTGAGCATACGTCGTAAGCGATCCACCATCATTTGCAACTGCAACTTTGATATCATTAAATTCGGGAATGTACTTTGAAACAGGATCAGCTAAATCTAAAAGCCCCTCCTCAACTAAGTCCATAGTAATTGAAATAGTTACTATCTTACTCATGGACCAAATTCTAAACCAAGTGTTTTCATCGATATCTTGATTTGGAACTAAATTTATATTTTTATCGCTAAACTTATAAATAGAATTTCCATTTTTATCTTCTAACCAGACTAATAATAATGCTTGAGAACCATTATCAATATATTTGGAAACTAGTGAATCAATAGATTTTTGATCCTTGATTAAAGATTCATTCGAACTACATGAAAAAAACACAAGAACAATTATTAATAAAAAAATATTTTTCATTTTACTATTTTGATAAGTTTTGAACCCAATTAAATTCTGCAAATTCTTTTGTTTTTTTGCCATTACTTGATGCATAGAGACCTAAGTTCGTACCAATATAACCCTTGCACAAAACCAAATTAGCTGAGGTTTCATAAAAAGAATTGAATATTTTGCCTCCGTCTAGTGAATATTTATATGAATATTTATTATTTTTTGAAACTATACTCAAAATGATGTTTTTTTCATATTCCAAAGGAATAGATTTAACGATTTTGATCTCATCATTTCTTGGTTTTATAATTAACCTCAACAAAGTTTTATTATTTTCTTTAATGATAGTAAAATTTATAAAATTATCATCTTGAGAAAACACACTAACCCCTGCTTCTGCAAGATTCATTTTAGGTTTGAACGACATACTTGCTGAGTAATTAAAATCAGACTCTTTTTGTCTAAAACCCATCAGATTATACCTGCCGCGTAGTTTAAAAACATCAGGATTTAAATTCAATCTTAATTTTTTGGATTTTGGAATTAATTTAAACATGTTTTCTGTTGGCAGTCTTCGAAAATTCCAATGTACATCAATATCATTAGAACTGAAATCATCATAAAAAGAATTATTATTTATTTGTTTTTTTTCTGTGAAAGGTAAAGTTGTTTGTCTTTCAACTTTTCCAGTTTCTGGAGACACAACAGGCCATTTAATGATTACAGGTTCCCATTTTCCCTTTTCAACTTCCACCCAATTATCCCAAGCTTCTTCCCAAGCAACTGGCATAAGATGAGTTTCTCTACCCATATTGCTTGTCATATCAAGTTCGTTTCTTATTCCCAGCGCAACCATATACCATGTTCCATCTTGTAATTGGACTAAATCAGCATGTCCAGTACTATGAACCCAGTTATTATTGGATAAATGTCTTGACGTTAGAATGGGGTTTTTTGGGTTTGAATCGTAAGGACCTTCAATTTCTTCACTTGATGCGATCATAACTGCATGATTGTAAGATGTTCCTCCCTCAGCAACCATAAGGTAATACCTATTATGCTGTTTATAAATATGCGGTCCTTCAACACAACAACCTCCACATGCACCCCTCCAAATTGAATGTCTTTCTCCTTTGAGTTCCCAATTAATTAAATCCAATTCTTGAATCCAAATTTCACCAATACCATTTTTGGTTGGATTTCCCGTATCATGTGTACCAACAAACCAAACTTTACCATTATCATCAAAAAAGATATCTGGATCAATACCTGGTGCATTTTCTATTACATAAGGATCTGACCAAGGTCCTTTAGGATCTTTAGCTGTGATGATAAAATTAACCATTTCAGTAGGTTTAGTTTTATCTTTCGGAGTATATACATTAGTTGAAATTATATAAAATAATCCGTCGTGATATCTAATTGAAGGGGCATGAATTCCACCTTGTTGTTGAACATCTATTAAATTAACTTTATCCCTGCTAATTTGTTCAGTACGGTGTAACCCATATCCAATTAATTCCCAATTTACTAAATCTTTACTGTGGTGTATAGGCAAGGCAGGAAAGTATTCAAAAGAAGAATTGACTATATAAAAATCATCCCCAACTCTTACTATTGAAGGATCAGGATAGCCACCATTTATAATTGGATTTGTAAAAGAATCCTGGGAATAATTTTTTAAAGAAAAAACAACAAATAATATAAATATTAATTTTTTTATTGAATATTTCATGTAGGTTGTAATTAAAAAAAAATGGACTATCTAATTAAAAGACAATCCATTTTCTTTTTTCTAATTTATAACAAATTTATTTTTTTACTATTGTATAAGTTTTGTCAGTTGGATTCATTGTTATGTCATAAGTTCCATCAGCTGCAACAGCAATATTTGCTCCATTTGCTTCAAGAGATCCTCCCGAACCGCCAAGATTTACTCCCCATGCATCATCTGCTCTAAATTTCATTTCTCCGGCTTTAAGAGTTGCACCATAAACAATATAATTGCCTTCGTTGCATGGATCTGGATTCATTTTGACATCCTCAGCAGCACCCCATCCATTCAAACAAGCACTACCTACAATTCCCCAAACAGGATCAGCAGGAGTGATTTTAATTGTACTGTTTGTTTCGTCAAAATCAACAATATAATGACCTGCAGTAATGGCGATATTATCTCCTCCAGCTTCCAATGTTCCATCAGCTCCTGTATCACCTAAATTAACTCCCCAATCATTATCTTTTCTAATCTTAAATTCACCATCATATAATGTGGCTACTGCACGATATAAACCATCTTGACCATTAGTAATGAATGGAACATCGTTTCCAGCAGCAAATCCTCTATTAGTACCACCCCATCCATTAACGGCACTTCCAACTAGTCCCCAAGTAGTTAAGGATGCTTCTTTACATGCTGCTGCAGCTTCAATCATTTCGATATTCATAGTTGCAGTTTTAGATGTAGTTGTAGAGGAGTTAGCCCCGCTTGATGTTGTCCCCGCGTATGCACTCACACGTGCATAAACTATACCAGTGTTGTTAGCAGAACCATCACTATTTGTGGTATTAGGATCAGCATCTAAACCTAATTTCTCAGCGAATTCAAGCATGCTTTTTACTTTGATACCAAGATGAGTACTGTTCATATCACCTGAACTCATATCAATTGTTGCAAAAGAACTACTAGTAGAAATTTCAACAACGTATGTAACGGTTGTGGGTGAATCAAAATCAGGAGAATTCCAAACTAATCTTTCTGCAATGTTATTTTGTGTTTGCTGAGACAGCTTATAAACATCTTGAAATTCATTTTGAAACATTACCTCTTTTTGATTAATAGCTGTAAAAATTAAATAGTCATCCTTCTCACAGGAAGATGTATTTATAATCAATAAAGCGAATAAAATAAGTTTACTGTAATTAAATAAAGTTTTCATAATTAATAATTTGGATTTTGTTTTAAGTTAGTATTTACTAGAAGAACAGCTTCAGGTATTGGGAAAATTTTTCTATAGTCATCAGAAGCTCTTCCCGAAGCAGCTCCTGCTTTAAATGGCCATAAATAATTTGAGGTAACAAATTTGTTATGTCTTATTAGGTCAGATCTCCTAAGTCCTTCCCAATATAATTCTCTTGATCTTTCATCTAAGACAAAATCAGAGGTTAATTCATTACTTAGAATTTGTGGTGCGCCTGCTCTTACTCTTAATTGATTAATTAAATCAACAGCTGTAGCTGTACTTCCACCTCCACCGTTTACAACGGCCTCAGCATAATTAAGATAAACCTCAGCTAATCTGATTAGTGAAAGATCAGTATCAACATGGTCTCCGGCTGAATCTGAACCAGCATTACCGTTTTTATCAACGTTTTTAAATTTAGTTACCGCATAACCTTCTTTAAAGACTGGAACTTTAGCCATTTCATAATTTTGTCCATCTGTATGGAACATAGCTCTTGGATCAGACCATGCAGTAGGATTGCCGTCCGAGTCTGATGTAGTTATTGAGTAAGCAAATTTTTCTACAAGAGACTTAGTGGTTCTCAAGCCTCCCCAGCCTCCGTTAACTCCAAAGTCTGCAGGATTCATGGTTCCACCAATTGGAGCATGAACAATAAAAGTTGAACCTCCCCAAGATTGACTGTTTAAGCCGTCAAACTGAACTACAAAAATAAATTCATTTTGTGATCCATTTGTATTATTATCTGCAAGGAAAAGTTCATCATAAGCAGTTCCATTTCCGTTTGCATCAGAGGAATTTAAAGAATATGAGCTTGATATAACTTTTTCAGCATATTCAATAACTTTTGAACTTTTATCAGTTCCAATATAAACACTTGCATTCAAATACATTCTAGAAAGAAGAGACCATGCAGCAACTTTATCAACCCTACCATATTCATTTGCTCTAGAATCTGGAAGTAATGTGGATATTTCAACAAGCTCAGTTTCTATAAAATTAAATATTTCTGTTCTGTTACTTTGTTGAGGTAGTTCAGTTGTAACCTTAGTTACTAGGGGAACATTAGCATACATATCCATAAGTTGTAAATAAGCATAAGCTCTTATAAATCTGGCCTCAGCAATAAAGAAAGCAACCTCAGCATCACTTTTAGCTAACTCAGCAGCATTCTCAATAAACGAATTTGAAAACGAAACAACTTGAGCTAATCTAAAATACATACCTTGAGTCCACGGGTTATTTATATCCCAAGACATCTCGTGTATGTTGGGTAAACCTGGGTCACCCCAACCAACAACTGCTTCGTCTGTGCTACAGTGGTTAAGTGTATATAATATTCGAGTGTACTGAGAAAATCCTTCATCAATTAGGCTTGGGTCAATGTCGGGAGCACCAGTAGCGCCCTTTTGTCCTGTTACAGCCAAACTAGCATATATTTTTGCTAAAGCTCCTTTCGCAGATTGTGCATCTTTATAAACATCAATTTCTGTAAATAAATCAGGATCAGTTGGCACTTGATCTAAATCACCATGACATGATGTAAAAATCAAGCAAATTGTCAATAATAAAAAAACTATTTTCTTCATAATTTAAGTTTAAAAATTAATATCTAGTCCTAAAGCAAAAGATCTAGATCTTGGATAAAAGTTAGAATCAATTCCACCTGTCATTTCAGGGTCTATTCCATCATATTCGGTTACTGTTAATAAATTATCACCGGTGATGTATAATCTCATAGGATTATTTTCAATTACATTATCAACAGTCCACCCTAGGGTAACATTGTCGAGTTTGAAAAAGGAAGCATTCTGAATATAATGATCACTCACGGCATTTTTATCAGAAAAATATTTAAATCCAGTTTCCAAATATGAAACATTAACATTCGACAATCTGTTGAGATTAGTTATTTGAGATGTGTTAGCGGCAGCAGAATTTCTATTATTACTATAGTTTCCAAAACTTGCTCTTGAAGCTATAGTTAAATCAAACTGCTTGTAAGCAATTGAAGCGGTTAATCCCATTAAAACATCTGCATATGGACTCTTGTAGAAGTATCTATCATCATTGTTAATAATGCCATCACCATTTAGATCAGCATAAGCACCTTCAATTGGTCTTTGTTTATGATCGTAAATTTGTTTGTATGCAAAATATGAGTATGGAGCTTTACCTTTCTCATGTCTTTGTAAAAATGCACCAAAACCAATAGGACCAACATTTTGTTCATTTTCCAATCTTGTTATTTCATTATCATTAAATGATACATTATAATTTAAATCAAATTTCAAATCATCTGATTCGTAAATAGTTGAATTAAGTTCTATTTCTAAACCAGTATTCTCCATATCTCCAATATTTGCATCAATTGTTGTTCCAAAATTTGTAAATGGATCAACAACTGCTGTGGCAATTAAATCGTTTGTTTTTTTAATGTATCCATTAATTGAACCACCTAGTTTAATGTCAGTAAATCTAAAATCAATACCAACATTTGCTGTTTGACCAATTTCCCATCGAAGGTCTTTGTTTATTGGAGAAGGTCTGTAAGTTTGATAGAATGAACTACCGAAACCATATTTTGATTTTGAATCACTACTTACATATCTAGTTAGGAAATTATAATCTCCAAGACCATTAACATTACCAACTTCTCCAAAACCTAATCTTAATTTGAATTCATCAAATATTTTATCAATACCAAAATTTTCGTTGTGTAAATTCCAAGCTACAGCACCTGAGAAAAAATATCCCCATCTATCCGTGTCAGGAAGTTTAGATGAAGCATCAGCTCTCATTGTAGCGGTGAGCAAATACTTCTGATCGAAGTTGTAATTAATTCTTCCAAAATAGGAGAGCAAAACATTTTTTGATGTATCAATAAATGTATTTGTAACAGATGTACTTGAATTAACACTACCATCTGGATTGAGATACTCAACTGAATCGGTGTTAGTATTATCATATTCAAAACTTTGATAAGAATGACCCGCAGTAACGTTAAAATTTGATTTACCAAGTTGATTTGAATAGGTTAAATAAGCATCAAATAACATATTTGTTGTTTCATTTGAATAATCATCTCGACTACCATTAAAACCAGCAGAATCAGTAGGCATATTTTTGTCTGTAGAACTAAATCCATCACCTTTAGAAAGGTCGATACCAGTATTTACAGTAACTTTTAAACCTTCAACTGGTAAATCATAATCAAGCTTAACACTACTAATTATTCTGTCGACTGTAGATTCATCATCGCTTAGATTTAGCAGAGCCAGAGGATTTGTTGGTGATAAAGCTAATTTTTTACCAGACGAATCTAACCATGTATAATAGCCACCGAATTGAGCAGGATTTGAGCTGTAAATAGGTTTGGTTGGATCAAAGAATACAGCAGATCCAATAGCACCTCTATTAGCGAAATCATTCTCAGATCTAACATATCTCGCATTAACATTAATTTTTAAATCTCCGCCCAGTAATGTGGGAGCAATATTAAATGAACCGGTCATTCTATTAAAGTTATCTCCCATCAAAATACCATTTTGATTTGTGTAGCCGAGTGATGCTCTGAATGGAACTCCATTAATACCACCACTTGCAGAAAAAGTATTATTCTGAGCATTTGCAGCTTCATATATTTCACTCTGCCAATTTGTATCATAGTTACCAAGTCTTGAAATGTAACTTGAGTTGTTTGTCGCTTTTACAGCATTTTTAAATTGCATAGCGTTTAAAACGTCAACATAGTCAATAGGATTAAATATAGAAGATCTTGAGCTAAAGCTAAATTTAATTTCTCCCGTTTTACCTTTTTTTGTTGTTATTAATACTACTCCGTTCGCAGCTCTGGATCCAAAAATTGCAGTTGCAGATGCATCTTTCAAAATTGTCATTGATTCTATGTCATCAGGGTTAATTACGTTTAACCCATTTCGTGAACCGCCAACACCACCAGAATCTAAGGGAATACCATCAACTACATACAAAGGATTAGAGTTCAAATTTAATGAACCAATACCTCTTATTAGCACATTTGCACCATCTCCGGGTGCACCACTGTTGGAAACTATGGAAACTCCAGCAATTTTTCCTTGTATTAATTGCTGAGGTGAAACAACGGATCCTTTATTAAAACTTCTTGACGTAACAACAGAAACTGCACCAGTTAAATCACTTCTTTTCGCACTACCATAACCAGTCACAACAACTTCATCAAGTTGAGAGTCTGATTGAATCATAACAACATTTTGCCTCATACCATTGACATTTATTTCTTGTGTTTCATAACCTATGTAAGAAAAAACAAGAACTTGACCATTTTCTGCTGAAATTTGGTAATTACCATCAAAATCTGTTGAAACTCCAACAGCCGTTCCTTGAATTACCACATTTACAGCAGGCAAGGGAACTCCAGCATCGTCTGTTACAGTTCCCGTAACAGATTGTTGAGCCAAACTTAGATTGAAAGAAAAAAGCAAAAATATGATTCCAATTTTTTGAAAGATTTTAATCATTTTTTTTATTTTTTGGTTAGTTTAAAATTCATAATTTTAAACATCGAATATATTATAAATAAATGTTATAAAAAAAGCATTACAGTTCTTTTTTTTCTTAGTTATTAAAAAATTTAATAACAAAGCTAAGCTCTTGATTATGCAAACATTATGAATAAAAAAAAATTAGGTTTCTGGCAGATTTGGAACATGAGTTTTGGTTTCTTAGGAATTCAATTTGGGTTTGCCCTACAGGGTGGATTTATGTCAAGAATATTTCAGACGTTAGGTTCAGATGCATCAACAATTCCACTATTATGGATTGCCGCTCCTCTCACAGGCCTAATTGTACAACCAATAATTGGATATTTAAGTGACAATACTTGGCATCCTAAACTAGGTAGAAGAAAACCTTATTTTTTGATAGGTGCAGTCTTAAGTTCAATTACTTTATTTTTTGTTCCATATTCATCAACCCTTTGGATGGCTGCAGGATTTTTATGGATTTTAGATGCATCTATAAATGTTAGTATGGAACCTTTCAGAGCATTAGTTGCCGATAAATTACCAGACTCTCAGAGATCATATGGATTTGTTACCCAAACATTAATAATCGGAGTTGGAACATGGATAGCAAGTAATTTACCTTATTTTGTAAGCAGCTTAGGTGTAAGCGATATAGCGGAGCCTGGTGTAATTCCAGATTCAGTAAAAATTGCTTTTGCAATTGGTGCATTTGTTTTCTTTTTTTCTATACTTTATACTATACTTACAACTGATGAATATCCTCCAAAAAACTTAGATAAGTTTCGGCAAAATCAGAAAAAGGATTTAGGATCAATGCTTAAGGAATTCAGTTCACATTTTACTCAAATGCCAGCAGTAATGAAAAAACTTGGTTTAATTCAATTTTTTAGCTGGTTTGCTTTTTTCACAATGTGGAGTATGGCAAATCCTGCAATAACTGAACATGTTTTTAATGCCCCAGTTCCAATCATTGAAGATTTTAATTTAACAAATCCAGTTGAACTAAATTCCTACAATACTCAAAATTTAAACTTCCAAAAGGCATCAAACCTTACGGGGTCATATATGGGCATTTATGGATTATCTTCAATGGTTTTTGCTTTGCTACTGACACTTTACACATCAAAAAAAATAATAAACAGAAAAATGATTCATTTATTTTCGTTGATCTTGGGAGGTTGTGGGTTTTTATCAATGTATTATATTAGCAATCATACTTACTTAATAGTATCATTTAGTTTAATTGGAATTTCATGGGGAAGCATATTGTCAATGCCATATGCTATGCTATCCTCCTCTGTCAAAGAAGAAAGCATGGGAACAAGTATGGGAGTTTTTAACATGTTCATAGTAATTCCTCAAATTATAGCGGCGATTGGTGGCATCAATTTATTAAGTTCAATTTTCGGAGACAAACCTATACATTCAATGATTGTAGCAGGTATCTCTTTGATTTGTGCTGGATTATTTAACCTTTTGATCACAGATAAAAAGACAATAAGTTATTAAATGTACAAACTACCAACTTTTATTTTTGATTTAGATGGTGTAATTACAGATACAGGAAATCAACATTTCGAATCTTGGAAAAAAGTTTGTAAATCTATTAATTACAATTTGACATATAAAAAAAACAGAGAATTAAAAGGCGTAAGTAGAATCAAATCATTAAAAAAAATTGGAAATTGGGCTGATTTAAAATTTACAAAACAAAAATTCAACGAATTGTTAATTCAAAAAAATAAAATTTATTTAGAAAAAATTTCGCAAATTAATAATTCTGATATAATTGATGGAGTTTATGATTTTATCACAAATGCTAAAAAACATAATCATCTTATAGCATTATATTCATCAAGTAAGAATGCAAATTTTATTTTGGAAAAACTCAAAATTAAAACTCTTTTTGATGCTATTGTTGACGGAAACAATGTTAAAAAATCTAAGCCAAATCCTGAAGGTTTTTTATTAGCAGCCGAATTAACAAACACGAACCCATTAGATTGTGTTGTATTCGAAGATTCTCAAGCAGGGATTACAGCAGCAAATCTAGTCAATATGAAAACAATTGGAATTGGCAAATTAAATGAATTAAAAGAAGCTAACAGAGTATATGAAAAATTTAATCAAATTAATTTACATGACTTAACCAATGTTAACTAACAAATACAAAATAGATCCATGGTCGATAATTGAGGATAGTTTCAATTCTGAAAATGTAATTTATTCTGAGAGTATTTTCAGTTTGGGGAACGGTAAAATTGGTCAAAGAGGAAATTTTGAAGAAGATTTTTCTAGAAATCAAACAATTGGAAATTATATAAGTGGTATTTATTATAAAGACAAAACCAAAGTAGGTTGGTGGAAAAAGGGCTACCCCAAATATTTCGCAAAGATGGTCAATTGTCCTAATTGGAACTTTATAAGAATAAAAGTTAACAATACAATTTTAGATTTAAATAGATGTAATGTAATTGACTACAGAAGAGAGTTAAACATGAAAGAAGGTTGGTGTGAGAGAAAAGTTCTTTTAAAAATTAATCAATCAAATAAAATTGAAATTACTTCTAAAAAATTTTTATCAATTAAAAGGCCTTGTATTGGAATTATAAAATATTCAATAAAAACATTTAATAATTTAAAAATTAGCATTTTACCTGCTATTTATACCGATGTTAAAAACAATGATGCTAATTGGAATCAAGCTTTCTTAGAAAATGAAGAACCAATCAATAGAAAGAATTATTCACATGTTTTTTCAAAAGTTATTGATTCTGATTTTAAAATAGCAACATTTTGTAAATCAAATTATTTTATAAACTCTACTGAACACAAGGCTAACTTTAGTTCAGTAAAAACAAATAATTTCTTTGGCAATGAAAGTCAATTTAAATTGAAAAAGAATGATACTTTAAGTTTAGTTAAAGTAGGAGGATACATTAATTCAAACGATGTTAATTACAATAAATTTAACAAAACAATTAAAAATGAACTGAATGATGCACTTAAACTTGGCTTTGATAAATTAATTGTTGAAAATATAAAAGAATGGAAAAAGATATGGGAAAAGTCAGATATAATTATTAATGGTGATGATATATCACAACAAGCCATAAGGTTTAATGTTTTTCAGTTAAATCAAACCCTAAATGGAAATGATTCCAGATTGAATATTGGTCCCAAAGGCTTCACTGGAGAAAAATACGGAGGAGTTACTTATTGGGACACAGAAGCCTACTGCATTCCGTTTTATTTAGGAACAAAAAAATCTACTGTTGCTAGAAATCTTCTTAATCAAAGATTTGAACAGCTACCAAAAGCAATTTTAAATGCAGAAAAAATTGGTTTTAAAAATGGAGCTGCTTTGTATCCAATGGTGACAGCAAACGGAGAGGAATGTCACAACGAATGGGAAATAACTTTTGAGGAAATACACAGGAATGCTGCTATTGTTCAAGCTATAAAAAAATATGTTAACTCCTCTGAAGATGAGAATTTTATAATAACTAAGGGCATAAAGATTTTAATTGCAATTGCTCGGTTCTGGGAGCAAAGAACAAGCTTTTCAAATCCCTTGAACAAATATGTTATTTTGGGTGTTACGGGTCCAAACGAATATGAAAACAATGTTGATAATAATTGGTATACAAACTATAGTGCAAAATGGTGCTTAAAATATACTATTGACACCTTAAAGGATATTTCAAATATTAATAATAATCAATATGAAAAAATTTTAAATGATACCAATCTTAATAAGTCAGAAATTTTAATTTGGAAGAAAATAATAAAGAATATTTATATCCCATATTGTGAAAAAAATAAAATTTTTATACAAAATGATGGTTTTTTTAATAAAGATTTAAAACCAGCTGATACAATTCCAATTAAGGAAAGACCTATAAATCAACATTGGTCATGGGACAAAATTTTAAGATCTCCTTACATTAAACAAGCTGATGTTTTACAAGGTTTTTATTTCTTTAGTGAGGATTTTAATGATGATGAATTATTAAATAATTTTAATTTTTATGAGAAATTTACTGTGCATGAATCTTCATTATCTCCATCAATTCATTCTATCCTAGCTTCAAGACTCAACAATATGGAAAAAGCTTACAAATACTTTATTCAAGCAAGCAGATTAGATCTCGATGATTATAATAGTGAAATTAAACAAGGTTTGCATATTACCTCAATGGGTGGAACGTGGATGAGCATAGTTGAGGGTTTTGCAGGACTAAAGATTTTAAAAAATAAAGTTAGTCTAAATACTAAAATTCCGCCAAAATGGAATTTTTACAGTTTTAACTTAAACTTAAAAAATAGGATCATTAATGTTAGAGTTGATAAAACCTCAACTAGAATAAATCTAGTGAAGGGAAAAAATTTAGATATAATTTTAAACAATAAAAAAATACAATTAACAAATTAAACCATATGATCATGAAAAAAACAATCTTATTATTTTTTGTTCTGATAATTTCGTGCAATAATCAAATAGAATTGACTGATAATTTTACATTAGATGAAATTAAAGACGGTGTGATTTATGAAGTCAATATTAGACAATACTCAGAATCAGGTCATTTCGATGAATTTACTAAAGACATCCCAAAACTTAGAGAATTGGGAGTTAAAATTTTATGGCTAATGCCAATTCATCCGATATCTGAAACCAAAAGAAAAGGTACATTAGGAAGCTACTACTCAATCTCAGATTATAAAGAAATTAATCCTGAATTTGGAAATAAAGAAGATTTGGATAGGCTTGTAAATGAAGCTCACGAAAATGATATGTTAGTAATTCTTGATTGGGTAGCAAATCATACTGGATGGGACCATAGTTGGATAAAAAATAATCCAGAATTCTATACAAAAAATAAAGATGGTGAAATAACGGACCCCATAAATCCAAGTACTGGCAAATCGTGGGGATGGACAGATGTAGCTGATCTTAATTTTGATAATATTGATATGCAGAATAGAATGATCGATGCAATGGAATACTGGGTAAAAGAACACGATATTGATGGTTACAGAGCAGATGCAGCACACAGTTGTCCACCAGCTTTTTGGAAAAAATCCATAGATAGGTTAAAAAAAATTAAAAATGTTTTAATGTTAGCTGAATCGGATGTGTATCATCCAGGGGGATCTGAATTGATTGAACTTTTTGATATGAGTTACAACTGGTCCGGTCACCATGAATTAAATAAAATTGCTAAAAAAGAAAACAATTTATTTGATTTGTACAGCAATATCAAAAGAAATATACAAGATTATAGTTCTGGACATATTTTAATGAACTTTACCTCAAATCATGATGAAAATACTTGGGCGGGAACAGTATTTGACAGGTACGGAGATGGAGTAAAAACATTTGCAGCATTAACTTATTTTTTACCTGGAATGCCACTAATTTATAATGGTCAAGAATATGGATCAAAAACTAGATTAGAGTTCTTTGAAAAAGATTCCATTGAGAAACAAAATAAAGAATATTTTGAATTCTACAAGAAACTAAATCAGATAAAGAAAGATAATAAAGCTTTACATATTTCTAAAAAAACAGAATTTGAAATATTAGATATATCAACAAATAATACAACCTTTTTAAAGAGAACTTTTGATGATGATGAAATCTATTTTATTGCTAACCTTTCAGATGAACCTGAAATGATTTACAATATAACAGGGGATTTTTCGAGTTTGAACACTGGAAATACTTTAAAGTTCAATAAAGGTTTTAATATAAAACCGTGGGAATATCATTTTTTATTAAAAAATTAATCTATAAACTAAAAGTTGATATTGTTGAAAAGCTACTATTATTTGTTTGATCCGTAGTTTTTACCCTCCAATAGTAAGTTGAGCCAGGGTCTAATGTTAGATCTTTCGAGCTAAGACTTAGACCAGATGAGATCGGACTTTGTTTTCCATCAATTTTATCGACATACAAAGTATATGATAAAACATCTCCAGCATCAGGGTCACTTCCTGACCAAGATAAAGTTGTCTTGGATCCATTAGTAACAGCAGTATTTAAAACTGCAGCTAGGGGAACTTTTGTCAAAATTGAATTTCCCGCTAAATAAAACTTATATGTTGCACTTGTTGCTTTATTGGAGTTAGATTTAATTGACCGTACATTCCAAGCATACTGATGTCCTTTAAACAATAATATTGTTGTTGATGTTGATTTTATATTTGTTTTGGTTATAGTTTCATTGGTTGACAAATTTGTATAAGAAAGATCATAGCTATCGGTGTCATCTGATGCAGACCATATAAATGTTACATTACTTGTAAAAGCATCTACAGAACTTCCAATTAAGCAATTATTACTGTTTGATGGTGCAGTTAAATTCGCTGCACCAGGTGAACCAGTAAAATTACTTGATTTGTCTTCTGGGCTATATTTGCTGTTTTGAGATTCGTCTTCACAGTCACAATCACAACTCAAAATAAAAAAGCTAGTTAGAACGAATAAACTTATAAATTTTAAATAATTTTTCATGTTTATGTATTTAATTTAATGAATTAGGTTCGGAAATTGTTGCTTCAAAACATTGTTCATAATCTGATTGACCATCCACTTTAAAACAAATTGTATATGTTCCTTTGCCTAGACCAGCTACAGTTGCTTTATTGTTTGATCCAGAAATTTTTACTGGATCTGTTACTCCGCTTATATTGATAGTGTAATCATAGTTGATTTCTTCAACTGATAATTCCAAAAATCCATCTTTTTTACCATTACACGTACAACTTCCAACAGTAATCTTATTATTATCATCTGGAAGATTAAAACCCTCTCCGGTAATATTTATTGAGATAGTTGCCACATTACTTTCACTTCCGTCATCTTTCAGAGAAAACTCAAAAAGTGCATATGACTGTGTATTACCAACCTGCATATCATTCCATGTAAAACCTCCAATGAATCGATTAAATTGAGCATAGTCCTCATTCCCACCAGCATTATTTGGTTCACCTGAATGCCAATTTGTGTAGGTTCTCTCAGCAGATCCCAAAGCAACTCCATCAACCCAATACCAACCACCCGCAGGTTCAGAATAATCATTTGCTGTTCTGTCTTGAAATAAACCATACCAAAATGGACCGTCCAATCTATTCATAGATTTAAGAGCATCATAAATAGATTTATCCATTGCTTTATTAAATGGAACAAACATTTGAGCTCCATCATAAGAATCCGTAAGTGTTTTAGCTTCAGGCCAATCCATTCTTGTAGGATTTGATTGAATCAAGTAGTATGTCTTTCCATCTGGTTTTATATGAGTAACAGGGCTACCATTATTTGTAATTATAGTTAAATCATTTGCAGCAGCGAAAGCTCGAATTGAAAGGTCTCTAGCGACAAAAGTGAATGAATCACTTCCTGAAAATCCAGAATTTGGGATGTAATTTACTTTTGAATTTTTTAAAAATACAGGAAGATCAGATTGATTTAAAATAGAGTTGCCTTCTTTAAGAATCCCATTGTTTGGAAGAGTTTTAATTACATACGTTAGGATATCATTATCAACATCAGTGGCTACAAGTGTAATTTCTTTTAGGGTGCCTTTTGTGGTGGTAACGTTTTGATCATTAGCTACGGGTGCAGTGTTCTGACCATACGATTTAACAAAAAACAACAACAATAATATTTTTGCAATTTTATTCATAGTTTTTATTTAGCAATTTTTTCTAGTGTTAGTCCTTGAAACAAAATTGTGAAAAGTACAACCATGTAAGTCAAAAACAGAATTAATTCCTTTCCCTCGCCTACTTGATCTGGTAAGTTCAAAGCCAAGGCAATACTTAAACCACCTCTTAGACCTCCCCA
>TARA_B100001093_G_scaffold68575_1_pt1 | contig 21178 bp, 18 predicted proteins | sample TARA_B100001093 | Tara Oceans TARA_B100001093 (sample SAMEA2623116) | marine metagenome | biome: marine biome (ENVO:00000447); feature: surface water layer (ENVO:00002042); material: "saline water (ENVO:00002010), including plankton (ENVO:xxxxxxxx)" | depth 5 m | reverse complement strand
CAATTAAAGGATTGGTATATGCATAATACTAGTCATTGGATTGGTCTCGATGTACACGATGTGGGAATATATTTGCCAAACGGCGAACCAAGAAAATTACGACCTGGCATGTGTCTGACTATTGAGCCGGGATTATACTTCGGTGCGTGGCGACCAGATGTGGACTGTCCAGAACGCTATTCAAATATTGGAATTAGGATTGAGGATGATGTTTTAGTAGGAGAAAATGGCCCGGTAGTGTTAACTGAAATGTGTCCTAAAACAATCAATGAAATAGAATCAATCGTTGGTAAACCCATCTGAGGGGCAACTATGTACTGGGAGTCTATTCTTCAGCGTCAGCAAGAATGGTCTAGAGAGAATAGTGATTCGTTGAGGCTATCTGTTGAAGAGGCTACCGAATTATATGAAAATGCACCATTGCACGAACTTACTTTTGCAGCCAACCAGAGGAGGCAACAATTATTCCCAAACGGTGTTGTGACATATCTAGTAGATAGAAACATAAATTACACAAATGTTTGTACAATAAATTGTCAATTTTGCTCGTTTTATCGACCTCCAGGTCACGATGAAAATTACACACAATCATATGAAGAGATTTCTCAAAGAGTGAAAGAACTAGAAGATATTGGTGGATCACGTATCTTAATGCAGGGTGGCGTAAATCCTTCACTTGAGTTTGAGTGGTATGAATCATTAATAAAACACCTGGTTAAAAATCATCCAACAATAGATTTAGATTGTTTTAGTCCAATCGAAATCGAAGGAATTGCAGACGTTGCTAACCTAACAATTCATGAAGTTTTGACCAGACTCGGTGATGCCGGTATGAATGGACTTCCAGGCGGGGGGGCAGAAATGCTAGTAGATGAGATAAGGACTGACATATCACCCAAAAAAGGCTCTCCAGAGAATTGGCTAAATGTGATGAAGACAGCTCAGTCATTGGCAATGACCACAAGTGCGACAAATGTTTTTGGCTTTGGCGAATCGTTACGCAATAGAGTACAGCATATGGACAGAATAAGAGAACTCCAAGACACTTCCCTGGACAATTATGATAATGGATTTACATCCTTTATTTCATGGCCAGTACAACTTGAAACTAATACCTTTGGCAAACGTAATCGTGGTGAAAACAAACATGTTTTAGGCGCTGGGCCAACTGAATACATTCGACATATTGCTATATCAAGACTCTTTTTTGATAATATCGATAACATACAAGCATCTTGGCCGACTATGGGATTAGGTGTTGCTCAAATGGCTTTACTCGCAGGCGCAAATGATGCAGGGTCTACAATGATGGAAGAGAATGTAGTATCAGCATCAGGTACAACCAAATTATCTGCTTCTGAAATTGAATTACAAAACACAATAATTAGGGCTGGATTTATACCATCAAAACGTGATAGCAACTACAATCATCTGCCAACTATCATTACTGAAAGTAATGCCAAAGAATACCCAGCCCCAGTACCGTCCCAGGTTAACTAATCTAACTTAGTGACATCGGGTGGTTAGTTTCTGCTCGCCCACTATTTACTGTAGCAGTTGTTTCTGTGTAATTCGAAGAGTGTTTTACCTTCAAGGGCTGTACCCATAGTAGTTCTGACTGATTTTCTCTTTCAATCACCACTATTAATTCCCAATGAATTCTGATTAAGGAGGAAAAGATTGTACCTGGCCATTTACCACTCGGCGGAGATATAGTAGTGGGACCATCAGCTAATGGAATTATTTCAGATTGATTCATTATCCTCATTGGTTTCAAAAACAATCCACCCTTGATCTCATTGGTTTGCATGGGTAAATCTTCTCCTCCACCGGTGCCGTCATCAAGGTCCACAGACCAATGATGGGGTAATTCTGTGGTCAATCCAGGAGCGGGTTGTCCGTCAGCATCTCGACCTAATACTTCCATTAATTTATCTCTGCGAGGTGGTAATACTCCGACACGCCATAATACGTGTTTTTTACCCCAAGTTTCGTAGTTTTGAGGAAAATCAATTTCAACAACTAAATTTTCGCCAGATGTGGTATCTGAATGAAACTTGATTTTTGGTTCGGGCGGTTGTGCGGAAAGAAAGCGTCTTTGCTTAATTAAATCAGAGAAGTTTGCCCCAACTCGCATCATTATTGGGATGAATAAAATCGGTACTACGATGACAGCCAATAATGGATAGTCGAGCAGTCCAAATCTAACACGCCCAGTACCAATACTGGGGATTCCCCAAAGATTCAATATAGGTTCAAAGAATAAATAAGATAAGGCAATCAACAAAATAATGACTGAAAAGTTCATTATTTTTCTTGCTTGTGAATGTATCAAATTAGGAGTTAAGTACCAACCAGTTCTCTGCTTATGAATTACTGAATCTTTTGGAACTGCTTCACTCATTTCTTGGTTGTGCGTTTTGTTTAGTTTCAAAGTCTTACCTTGGTAAATGTACCTTCTCTCAACAAGCCAAGATTTTTTATCACCAATTCTAAATGGTGGTGCCATATCTGAAACAATCTCATTTGCTTCATCTCGAGTAATCTGTTTAGATATCTCAGTTCTTGCCACCCCTATTGGTAGCAATTGTGGCCGATATCTATAACTTTCAAATGGGGGATATCTTATTCTTTCTTCCAAAAGTAAGTCATCCATATGATTCACTCAACTGAATATTAACTTCATTCCGGCTCTTAATGCCATTTTTCTAAACGCTGGTACTTTTCTCAGCAAAGCCATTCCCAGCGGGACAGGTTTTTCGATATCTCCTACTTGGTTTATCAAATTAATAATCTCGGGCTTGGCAAACTGTTCAAAATTGTGGTCCAATTCTGTATCCTCGCAGTCACTAACTAACAAATTACGCAGAGCTCTGGCTCTATTTTGATCTTTTTTCATTTTTTCGAAGTGGGCCTTAGCAATATGTTTTAGATTTGTTTCCGACAAATTATTCCTATCAATTGCTAATGACAATTTATCCACAATTCCATTTATTTGTTCAAAACCTGGGCCTATTCCGCCACCTGTGGTAGGTTTTGCCATTCCAGCAGCATCTCCTAGCAGCAATACTCGATTTTTATAGGGCTTTTTTACCATGCCACTTGGTACTGGACCACAATATCTTGCGGTTTCCTTGATATCAGCAAATCTATCTTTCCATAATGGATGGTTGAGCAGTGAGTGGTAACATTCCTCAATACTTTTGCCCTCTAAACGATCTGCAGTAGACCACAAACCAATCCGACAACTATCGTTACCTGAGGGTATTACCCAAGCGAAGAAACCTGGTGCAATTGCTGAACCCGAATACATTTCTAACCAACGTTTACGATTTTTATATCCAACAACTTCTGTTTGAAAACCAATCATCAGTTCTTTTGGCCTTCCCATTTTGAAATGCCTGCGAGTCCATGAGTGGGCGCCATCACATCCGATCAGAAGTTTGGTGGTAATTTCGGTTTCAACACCTTCTTTTGATAACTTAATAACTACACAATCTTCATTTGACTCAGCATTAATTGGTTTAGAATTAAGCCAAAGTGTGGTGCCAGATAACATTGATTGTTTTACCACGCCTTCATCAAACAGTTTTCTACAAACAACGTAGGTTCTAACTTTACCACTAGTGCCTACAGGAACTAAAGTCCCAGACGGGCCATGAATCAAGGCTCCATCCACTTCCTCTAGAATGGTATCAAACAATCCAACTTGCTTCATCGCATTAGGGGTTACAAGACCTGCACATTGGAATGGTCTGCCAATTTCCGAATGCTCTTCCAACAACAATACTCGTTGTCCTCTTTGGGAAAGAAGATTTGCTGCATGGCCGCCAACTGGTCCAGCACCGACGATTACAACATCCCAGTCTGTGCTTGACGAAACATCGTCCATGACCTAGTGTGAAATCCGGTGCGTTTTATTGTTGTGGACTAAAATTGGCTAAACAATTACTTTTTAGCAAATTTATAACCAACCGACTGGTTCTTCTTCAAGTAAAGAATTGCAGTAAAGTTTTTGTTGGTTTTCTTCGATACAAAATCATCGAACGGACCAATTTCACCTTTTTCAATGAGAGTTTTCGCCTCCTCTCTAGTTATTTCGCGCTTAGACATTTCTCGTGCAATTTGAATTTTACAATCAGTTCCGTTAGTTGCAGGCTGGAAAAATGTTGGACTTTCGATAATTTCGATTTTACTTTTTGGACAAATCGCAACAACTCCCTCAATAACTGGGAACTTCTTGGCATTTGCTGCAGCCTCTCTTGGGGGAAATTCAAACTTGACACGATTCCCATCAAGGGCTAAAAAGGCACTAAATGGCCTACCCTTCTTTGAGGTAAAGTCTTCCAACAATGGTGACTTGCCCTTGGTCAGAATAACTTTCGCTTCTTCTTCAGTAATTTTCCTTTTACACATTTCATGTGATATGCCTCTAAACTTGCATTCTTGATTATCACAAGCATACATGGTAGAATTTATTCTAATGATTCCATGGCTACAAGTAGGACAATCGCACAATTCAGCATCTTCTTCCGACGAGGTTGATTCACCACCACCAACAAATTCCACAGTACCATTTTCTAGCATCTTGATACTAGCAGTATAGGGCTCACCACTTCGATTGAAAAATCCATGTAAATCGTTGATGGACTTTTGTTGTAACAATCTAGTAGCAGTTTTGCGATCAAACCATCTTCCGCTAGTATTCTTCCAAAGAACAAAATCACAACCAGAGTCTCTTCCAGTATTTTCACAGCAGATATAAGACAAAACAGTTTCTTTCAGCGTACTTTTACACATTGGACACGGGGCAATCGATTCAACATCATTGAATAATTCATTTCTGTCATGATTTTTTATTTTTTGAACCATTTCATCAGCAATTTCAAAAATCAGTTTCATATATTCTTTTCGTGAATAATCACCAACCTGTACCGAAGAAAGTTTGGCTTCCATATCACCTGTTAATGCTGGTGATGTAATCCACTCAACAGGAATGGCTCTGAGTAATAAAATTAATTTTATTCCACCTGGTGTGGCTCGTAGACTACCAGAACGTGCTCGTTGAATAAAATTACGAGAAATTAGTTTTTCAATTGTTTCCGCTCTAGTGGCAGGAGTGCCTAGGCCTTTACCTTTCATTGCGTCTGCCATCTCATCATCATCGATACTTCGTCCTGCATTTTCCATCAAAGATAATAATTTAGCTTCTTTCAACCTATTTGTCGGTTTAGTAAATTCTTCCTTGAATTTATGAGAAATTATTTCTGTATTTGCTGGATTAGATGAAAGATTATTCCACTTTTCAGGAATGGAGTTACTTTTTGGTTTAACCTCTCTCCACCCAGGTGTTTTTAAAATTCTAACTTCCTTAATGAAATCATGATCAGATTTACTAGTGGTTCTCGTTTGAACATCCCAAATAGCTTCAGAGTGGAATGAGGCGAGAAATTGCCGACAAATTAGTTCATACAATCTTTGTGCATCATTACTTAGATTACTTTGCGGTAATTTGCCAGTTGGAATAATTGCATAGTGATCAGATACTTTGGCATTGTCAAAATTTCGAGACACGTTTTTCAAACCATTTTTAGTTAATCTTTCACTGTGGGCAGACAAAAATTCTTGCGCTCCAAGTTGCTTGATAGTTTTGCCAATAGACTCCATCATATCTTCAGGAAGATGCCTAGAGTCTGTACGAGGGTATGTGGTTAATTTGTGAGTGTCATACAATTCCTGTGCTACAGAGAGTGTCCTTCTAGATGTCCAAGACCAGGTGCTGTTAGCCTCTCTTTGTAGAGTCGTCAAGTCAAAATTCAGTGGCGGATTTTCTTTTGAATCACGATGTTTTTGGGTAGTGACATAATCACCATCAGAAGCAAGTAAATCCTCCAGTATTTTCTTCTCAGACTCCTTGGTTATTCTGTGTGCTTTGGTTAGTGGATCTTCTTTATCCTCAACATTATTACGTCGCTCCCATCTTGAACTCCATTGACAATCACCTGATTTGAATTCTGCTTCTAACTCCCAGAATGGCTTTGCATCATGCCCCAAGATATCCAGCTCTTTATCAACAATCATTGCCAATGTCGCTGTTTGGACTCTACCAAGTGACATTGAAGTCCCATCATTTCTACCGGTTCGAAGGAATGTAGAAGCTATTCGAGAGCCATTCATACCGATTATCCAATCTGCTTCTGCTCTACTAACAGCCGCATCTCGAAGTAGTGAGTAGGTCTCAGCATCTTGTCTACCGTCGTAGGCTTTCAAAATTGAGTCTTGAGTCATCGATTGGAGCCACATCCGACTCATTGGAACCTTAGATTTGGCGAATTCAATAATGCGCCTAAAGATTAGTTCACCCTCTCTTGCTGCGTCACAAGCGTTAACGATTTCTGTACAATTTTTTGGAGAAATTAATTTTTTTATTGCTGTAAGTTGCTTTCGGTTATTACCTCTGCCACTATTGGGCTTCAATTCAAATGATTCAGGAATAAATGGTAGTAAATCCACACTTTTTCTCCAATCTTTTAGTCTATCATCATATTCTTCGGGAGTTTTCAATTCTAATAAATGTCCAACAGCCCACGTAATAACTATGTCATCAGAGAGCCAATGAGTGTCAGTTTTTTGCCCGACACCCAATACTTTGGCAATGTCTTCAGCAACACTTGGTTTCTCAGCGATGATTACAACTGCCATGATTAATGCGGCAGAACCGACGATACTTGAACCCTCTCTTAAGATAAGATTTGTATAGATACTTTAGTATCTAGTAAAATTTGGCGGGAAATTTATACAGAATTTTGTTGGAGCGAATTTCTAAATTTTTTCTCATCCCACCGCCCCTCTTGGATTGAATCATCACAGCCGATACAACCAGGATATCCCGCTTCAAGTAATTGTAAGCAAGAATCTATTATTGCTGTAAATCCGACCTCTGAGGTCATTTTAACCCAACAAACATCCATCTCGGGCTCAGCCAAGCCCACCTCAATTATCAATTTAGGAACCTTCTTACAGTAGTCATAAATTTTAATGTTATTTTCTTTACCGGCCACATGTTTAGGAAAATTTGCTCGTTGAGGAATATGGTCTGATATTTTGCTGGACAATTCATTAATTGATTCTCTAAATTCGTTAGGGGCATAGATTTCTAAATTTTCTAATCTAACGATTCTTCTTGCTGCCTCCCTGACAACTGGCCATAGAGGGTGATTCATCTGCACATTTAGGCCAATGAGGGGTAAGTCTTGAATGATACCGTCATTGTGGAAGTTTCATGGGGTTACCATATCGCTTGTTCATCCGCCCCACGTTAAAATTTCAGGATTCTGAAAAAGCGCATCACAGGTCGCTATATTTTCTAAAGAAATTGTCCGCTTTCTCCGTCTCTAGATTGGCCTTGAGTGTCCTTTACCAAACTAAACATGATTTGCCCGTCGAGGTTTTTGGACATTCCTACAAACATCCCTTTGGCCTTGCTGCAGGGATGGACAAAAAGGCAGAAGTATTACTTGGATGGCAAGCAATTGGACTTTCTTTTGCAGAAATTGGTGGTGTTACAATGCTGGAGCAATCCGGCAATCCAAAACCCCGCATGTTCCGTTCAGATAAACATCAAGCTCTAATAAATAGAATGGGATTTAATAATCCTGGGTCAGAAAAGATCTCCCAGACTTTAGATCTCCATTTCAAAAAACATGGCCCACTTAATATTCCCATCTGGGTTAATCTTGGAAAATCCAAACTCACTGATAATTCCGAGGCTCATACTGACTATTCTACAACTATGGACAGGTTGTGGGATTATGGAGATGTTTTCGTCATTAATGTCTCGTCACCAAATACTCCTAATCTCAGAGATTTGCAAAACCAAGACGATTTGTCAAAAATAATCGCTTCCTGCATGAAGGTTAATCAGGACAATTGTCATTCCAAGAATTTACCCGCTAAACCTATTTTAGTGAAAGTAGCCCCGGATATGTCCCACGAGCAATTAGAATTGATTGTAAAAACGGCCATTGATTCAGGATGCTCAGGAATAGTTGCCACTAATACAACTGTTTCAAGAGTAGCAACAACTGATGCTAAAGATGCTAAGACTATGGCTGAAAATGGGGGGATGAGCGGCCTTCCCTTAGTTGATAAATCAACAGAGTTCATCCGACTAATATACCAGATCACGGATGGTAAATTTCCAATTGTTGGTGTTGGTGGAATCATGAATGCCGAACATGCATGGCAGAAGATAACTGCCGGCGCAAGCTTACTACAAGCGTATAGTGCATTTGTTTTTCAAGGTCCAAGTATTAGCAAAGATATAGTCAAGGGGTTAAAGAAGAAGTTACGCGAGCACAACTTCACCTCAATTGAACAAGCGATTGGATTAGACCATAAAGGGGATGATTAACTGTTTACCAGACGAACTAGGTTACTAACCTCTGGTGGATTGTTAACTTTGATTTTAGTTGGAGTAGTCATCTTACAATCGCCTGAGCCAACAAGAACCGTAGATGAGGTTATGGACTCACCATCGAAATACGTAGGTGATGAGATTTCAATTAGAGGTGAAGTATTAGATGGCAGTATTGATAACTCTTCGATGACTTTCATTCTGCATGGTAGTAGCAATCAAATTTTAGTCGAATTCGCTCAAGCATCAGTTTCAAATGGACTAGATGACAACCGTACAGTATACGCAAAAGGTATCTTGAAATATATTGATTCACAATATGTCTTTGAAGCTGAGATAATTAAAACCTCTTGCCCTTCAAAGTATGAAGAATGAATTTGTTGGATAACCGTTCCGTTAAAATACCAATCATGGCAGGGCGTAGCGGGATAGGTGGGGAGCTAGGCGTACCCTGTACCACAAATCGTCTTCATGGTGGGCTGAAAGCCTTGGGGCGGCGAGAGCGGCTCTGTGGTTTCTACACGCGGACGTTGATGTCTCGCCCCTACATGACTCGGGTGTCATGAACCGTATCCGGAGGGAAACGGGAAATGAATAACTGGGGAATCAGGTCAGGCCGGGAACGGAGCAGCCCTACTCGGAGCCATGGGTGCTGTGGGGTAGCGGGATGGAGAAAGTGTGTGGGCTTTGCTACAGAGGACGAGCGTCCACCTAAGGAATTCCCACTTAGATGTCAAATATTACGTCGCAAATCCACCCTGGGCCAACCATTTCTGGAATGTCCAGTTCATTGCCAACAATACTTTGTCCTAGTTTGAGTTCTTGAATCAAAAATTCATGTGATGTTACTGCTTTTATTTCTAATTCTTTATTTATTTCAGATGATTTTACCCAAGAAACTTGAGATTGGCAAAACATTTCTTGTTCATTGACTTCAATCATACATTGAGCATCTACCAAAAACTCTCCATGAACCTCTAGTCGGTAAAGTACTTCTTCCAACCAAATTATCATTAAAGACTCATAATCTAATTCACTGGTAATGTTAAATGTTACATTCCATTGTGATGTATGACGAATTTTCTGGTTTAATAATAGACTTTCTTGGGTAGAAATTAATAGACTTTGCATACCAATGGCAGTTTCTTTGAATAGATTAGACAAATTATTGGAGAATACTCGCAGACCAATGTCTGCTGTAGTTTCTCGAGTCCAAAAACTCATATTGACCCTCAGCGTTTGGAAACTTGCAGATTCCAGGCAATTTCATCGACACGATGAATTAAATCTTCTTTGCTCAAAGAAAAAGAATCTGTCGCTTCAGCACCTAGAATACATTCACAAGCAGCATTTGTCAACAGCGCAGTATCAGATACATCAAAACCACTAGAAATTGATACAGCAATCGCTACTACAGCAGCATCAATCAATCCAATTATCTGCCGTAATTGCGATAATGTACAAGGAGCGTGAACAGTTTCTTGATCTTTGGAAAAAATTGTGACACCATTTTCTCCTGCGAGAACCACTAAATGTTTCCAGCCATATGATTTAATCAAAGACTCAGCAGCTAATCTATCATCAGATTCCCCTATCCTACGTTTCATTAAATCAAAACCTCTTGATTGAAATATAATCCAATCGACTTCATGAGTTCTATGTAGACCAGTTAATTTCGGATCAGCAATTATTGGTATACTGTTGTCTTTTGCGTGTTTAGTTATTCTCTCAACGCCTTGGTCATATATTACACCCTGGCCATAATCTGAGAGTATTACACAATTTACGTCTGATAAGTTGGCAATTGCTTGGTCATATATTGCTTCAAGAGCAGGTTCTGGAATCGCTTCATCACCTTCAACGTCCCATCTTAAGAGTAGTTGCTCTCCTTGAATTAGACTCTCCCTACTTGCTAGCATCCTAGTTTTAACTGTGGTAGTTCGACCTTCAATAATAGCAATGCCGCTGGTTTCAACATGCTCATCCTCAAGATACTGAATAATTTTTGAACCTGCCTTATCATCACCAACAATGCCGAATATTTTACCATGGTAACCCATTGATTCTAGACCACGTGCTACGTGGGCAGCAGCTCCGACATCTTCTTCTCGATGGGTTTCACGCAACACAGGAACTGGTGCTCTCGAGTTTAAATTATTAGCATAGCCGTGAATGTAACAATCAAGCATGATGTCACCAATGAGTACTATGTTGCCTGAATTTTCTTCATTTAATTTATAGATTATTGAGTTTAACTTGTCATGTTGTTCATGTTCTGTGTCGGTCATTCCCATAGTTGTCCCCTCAATGTAACGCAAATTCTATCTTCACTTTATGCTGTCGCGAATTTTGGCTAGTAAATTGGCATGTTCACCTTCTGAGATATCTAATGAAACCCTTAATGTTTTTAGCATGGCATTTTCGTCACCAGTGATAATACCATCATCCATGGCAGTTTCTAAAGCGGAATAGTAGGTTAGGATATGTTCCGGATATAATGGGTCAAGTACTGCTTGTTGGAGTAACTTTGCATGCATTTCCTCATTGATCCCAAAAGCAACTCTAAAGGTATCTAACAAAGCAACTTCCTCCTCAATAATTTGGTCATCCACTAGGGCTTGTCTCAACATCTCAAGGTAAATATCCTCAGGTGGCGGGATATCAATTGCAGTTCTTGCATCCTCGGATAATCTTCTAACTCTCTCAGGGTGCATTCCCAAGAAATCTACTACCTCAGTTATTAATTGATGCTCATCATTAGTAATCTTACCATCTTCCCATGCCCTAGCAAACATTCTTTTCATCAATTCTTCACTACTCTGGGCATCTAGAGATGCTGTCCCAGAAGGCTTAGCGATTGAAGTTATTACTGGATCATTATGATATCCCAGATTACTATCAATATGTGCAAGAATTTCTAGAATTCGACGATTATTCTTGGATATATCACCAATTGAAGTTGGGTCACCATTGTAGTCAATAATTACAGAGAGAACATTCTCAACAACTAATTTAGCCCTAATTTTTCCTTGAGTCGTTAATGAATATACCTTTCTTCGCTGCTTTCCTCCAGGAACATGCCGATTAGTGACCTCAATTTCATTAGTCTTCTCTAGTCGTTTTAATGTTCTGGGGACGTGTTTTCTTTGCACGTGTACTGCAGCAGATATTCCTGCTTGTGTAAGCGCTACAGGTGCTTCCCATTGATTGCTTGGTAATATATTGTCAAACAAGTGAATGAGCATTCGTTGTTCTGTTGTGAGAGAGCCGAGAAAACCATCAACCACTTCCTCACCGTGTAGGCCTTGTATCAACAAGCAAATAGTACCAGCGGTACTCCGTTTGTATAATATGCCAGTCCATTGACCGGGTATTATGGCCCGTCAATCTCGGAAGTTCAATCCCCGGGTTAGAACAAAACGTCCAATTGGTTTGGTATCTGATGACGATCAATCTCCATCAAGTCCTCATCCTATGCCCCAAGAGATGGGTTCACGATGGTTTTTACCTAATCCCCTAGGGGCCAGGCTCAACCAAAAGAGTGGTATTGGCGTTACAGTAGATGAAGGAATTGCGCTAGATCCAATCGAAGTATTATTTTGCCATTGGAATCGACATATTCCAGTTACCAATGATTGGGTGAAAAATAGGCTTAATTATGATTCAGATTTTATTGCTAAATCAGTAATATTTGACGTTGCTCGTTCGGGCGGCGAAATTATAATTCCAATTACCAATTTCACTAAACATGATTATTGTGAAGGCACCTTTGCGGTTAAATGGCCAAGAAACAAATCACATTTCTCGACAAATCCAGTTTCCCAAATTCGTTGGTTTTGGTCGTTCCATGATGTAGATTGGGATTCATTAAACGAGTGGGTTGCTGGTGTTGAAGAATCTGGTTGTATAGCGGAAGTTTTTGTCATTGATGATGAGATGGATATCACAATGTATCAAATAAGTTATGACCAACTTTTAGGTAACCAAAAAACTTGGAACCAACTGAGTGAGCAAGAAATTTCATATGTTGAAAAATCGTTATTTAACAGAACTAAATCTTCTTCTGGTGTTTTTTTAAGTGAGGCTAAAGACTGGCCTTTACCATCATTTGGTGTAGAACATTTATCAGGAATAAATCTTAGAATTGAGGAAATTGATTGGGTTGAATCACATATATCGGGTACTAACTTAGAAAATTCATTATTCAACAAATTAGCTAATTCTGGATGTATTCTCCGGCCGGGTTTCAAATACGGATGTAAGTGGCGCGTATATGATGATGAAGTTGGTAAGTCCCATGCTCCATGGTTACTCCAACCACTGAATGATGCGCCTTCATCATGGGAGGGTATTTGTTTATCTGTTAGACTTGCAGAAGGAGTTCACAAAAAATGGATCTGTGCAATTCCACTAAATGAAGACTGGAAATTCATGAATATCAAGCGTTGGCTTCCCGGTAGAAGCTAATCGTCTAACGGTCTTCCCCATGCGTCTAAGGGAATTTCTTGAGTAGTTGATATAGGCTTAATCTCGTCAAAATCATCTGATTTATTAGACTTTGATGCAGACTCCCGCATGGTTAGAAATATCCACAATGCAGCAAATAATAATGCTAGACTAATCATTTGGCCCGGGCCTATAAAATCATTTATTGATGTTAATCCCTCACTTTCTGCTGTTAATTGTATTTCTATCACCCACGTATTTCCTGCACCATCGATAATTTCGACATTTCCATTAATTATCATATTGTTGGTTAGTAGGTCATTAGGTTTTATTTCAATTGACAATACATCGTCATTTCCGCTCAAAGTTACGGTATTAGCTGACTGTGCAATTCTTGTTAATGCTCCATCAATATGTACCTCGAAAGTTTGGCTACCTTGGCCTATCGATGTAATTGGAATTAATATTGCTGAATTAGTATTAGCAGGTATTTTTGATTTGTATTCCCCACTGAATGGTATTCTGGATAATGTCAAAATTTGGGTTTTGACATCTAAAAATTCCTCTCCACACACTAATTTGCCGGTAAGTTTGGTCAAAGTGTTAGGGCTACTTACGGTGTTAAATGTTATTGATAATTTCTTCTCAGTTCCAGCATACAGTTCGTTACTAGAGATGGCAATTAAACGCCCATCTGTCGATTGTAATTGATTGTTTATTTGGCAATCAATTGTCGATAAGAGGGTCATTTCAATAGATTCATTCACCAGCATTGTGACAGAGTGGTCAGGTAAATCTCCTATTAGGTTAGACTCACAAAAGTCTGATTTTATTTGTATCACCGGTTGAATTCCTATTGATACTTCTGCGTACCAGTCGACCAAGAAACCATCATGGTTACGAATTTCTATCCCTTTACTACCAAATGTAGTGCCGTTAGTAAAAACATCGCCAGCATCACCTTCATTCATACCTTGCAATAAATCTTGATTACCGTCTGCTTCGATTATTTTTAGATAAGGTCTCTGGTTGTCAACATTTAATTCGTTATCGTCAAAACCATCTACCGAATTATCTTGATATGACACTAAGATTCCATCACTAGGTAGAATGTCATCATAATTATTATTCCCACGGTATTCAATCCAAACATTTTCATTTTCATTGATTCCAATCTTATAGTTTGTATTTGAATTCTGACTAATATCAAAAATTAATTCTGGTCCTTGGCAAAAACCATCACTTTGGGTCCAAGATATTTCCACGGTTTGATAATTATTCAATCCAATTGTTTCCATAGTCGATGACATTGGTAGGGCAGGGGTGCTACCTCCGCCATTCCAATTGCCACTAGCCATTATGCCCCAATCACCAACGCCTTTCCACTGTGAAGTTTGTTCTCCATGTGATGGATACAAATCATAGGCACCCATTTGGTGCAACATTTCATGCATTGCTGTACCAAATCCCGCAGACCCTGAACCTAAACCTGCCATAGTATAATGTCCAATCTTTAATCCATCACCAAGTTCTATAGTTTCGTCTAGAGTGGTAAAATGGCTCCAGATTCGGTCAGAGTTACCTCCAACTTCTTGACCCACGCTTGTATGTAATATCAGTAATCTGTCAACATACCCATCTGAGTTTAAATCATATTTACTCCAATCTAATCCATTCTTTTTGGAATTTATTACCTCACTAGCCAAGTTTGTGGGCAAGTGAGTGCCGCTGATTGAAGAATCTCTTTCCACACCATTATCAGCGCCATAATCAGCTAGAACCCCATTAGCAGTAAATACCGTTGGGTGTATGTCAATAGACAAGTTGACAAAATTATTTGATAATTCGGTAAAGTAATTCTTTGAGTGAGGAATTAATAATTGTTCAGTTTGGGTTAAAGCGGAATTAGAGTCCATAACTTGGTCTTGAAAGTTAACTATTATTACTGGCCAATTTTCATTTTCCTGAATAGTTAACGTCTCTATTTGATCTTGATTTATAGTAATTGAATTGCTTTGTAGCCAATCTTCAACCTGCTCTTGGTTCAAAAATGAAATGAGTGATGCACTAAGTAGTAAAATGATTAGTGGTATACCCAACCATTTGCCTTTCATCAACCATAGCAAGAGTCAGTATGGTATCAAATCTTGGGAGTGATGTTAGGTTATTTGGTAATTATTTTACATTTAGTCGATGAGATCAGCGATTGAAAAGTATTGACAAACTGTTGGTTTTCACATTCATATAACAGGATGTTGTCTGGCTGATTAAACATCAAAATCCTCAGCAAATCATCCTGCTTATTTTGTTGACTACATACATTTTCTATTATTGTATGTGGACAATTTAGCGTTGATTCCTGTTGGCCTTTGCACCCACAAATAACGTGCAAATAAGTCACAATCTCACCATGTGAATCAAATTTTTCTTCCATTCCAACCTGATATCTTGGGACTTTAGTAGTCCAAGGTCTTGACAATAATTCAATCAATAAAACGCTCGACAAACCAATCAAGAGTCCATTTGTGGTTCTTTCATAAAACGATAGCAGAGTCAACATTATGACAATTCCATAAACTCTAATACGCCACCAATTGGCGTTACTTGAATCCATATTTCCACTTAAACCAGAGGCAATCATTACTGATGTTGCAAACACTACAATTATTTCCATCCATATTATTGCGGTGGAAAAACTGATTAAATTTATGACGTCATATTTAGCTACGAACCCATAATCAGATTGTATTGAATGTCCAAGAGAAAATAGATTTGGTAAAGCAATGAATAATGTCAAGTATGATGTTACAAGGAATATTAGTGGGGCTGAAATTATGGTGATTCTGAACAACTTCTGCTCACTATTAGTCAAACCAGGTTTAGCAAATGACCAAAATTGTTGGCTCATTAATGGCAATATTGTGGCAAATCCTAGTATTGCAGAAGCAAGCCATCTCAATTCCGACCATTTCTCAGGTTGGTATAGATTCAAACATTCAACTTCACAAGGATCTAATTTGATTATCAAAAATTCCAACACAGAATCAATATTCATTAGCCAAGGAATTGATACTATTATCCAGGCAAAAATAAGTAATCCAGTACGAGCAAATAATTCTTCGGTGTGAGATTGGAGACGAATATTTGAGTCTGTACCCAAATGGATTGTCAGAACATCACCTTCAAATTAAATCTGTATATTGTTTTGGAGCTCTTGCCTGAACTACTGTTCGATATACGCCAAAAATAGCCCATAGCATCAGCATACCTGTTATCATGATTAATCCCCATGCTTGTGATGAGTCTAACGCCCAAGCAAATAACAAGATTGTAACAATACTCAAAACCCCTCTTCTAACGCCTTGAGGAACGGCTAGACTCATGTCTAAGTGTGGCGGCCCTCCGCCGAATTTACGTTCGTAAAATTCACCCTGTACAACTGCACCTAGGATAATTATTGCCAAAGTAGTCCAATAAAACAAATTTCCATTGTTGAAAAAATCCTCCGCAATACCTTCTTGTCGCTCAGCCTCTAAGGCAGCAGGGTCCTCTACTGCGACAAATAATGAATCATAATCTCCAACGCTTATTGTTCTAAGTTCACGGTTAGCCTCGTCATCTTCGTAAGTGGAATCAGGGGCGCTAATAGAGAATGATAGTATATTCCACAAATCTCCGCCGTCAAATTGACCATTTCCATTCACCGCATTACCAACTAACTGAAATGCGACACTTCCTACATCCTCGGTAGGAGCAGTCCAACTAACTGCCCAATTATTACCGACTTCAGATTGTGATAGTGCTCCTGGTTCATCATCAACAGTCTTACTCCCTTCACCAGGCGTTAACGTTCCGCTATTGTAATCCCATAGCATGTAGCCGCCATCCTCATTACTTGCGTGCTGCAAACTGATGGTAAAATCATAAGTCGCTCCCAAGGAATATGATCTTGGAACTCCAGAAATGGATACTACTACTTCGGTTGATGGCGCACCATCACCGTGACATGTACAACCTGTTTCAACAACTCTGTCACCACCATTTAACCATGGTGGGCCGTTAGGATTAGCGACAACAGGAGCAATAAGTAATAGTGCCAAAATGGCAATCACAGTTCTTGGTTTTAGCCTAATCACCCTCTCACCCACTTTTTGGAAAAATTGCATACCTTTGAACATTGCCTTAAATCAAATCCAAAAACAATCATCATGATTCTTTAACTGCGTTATTCAAAGCTGTCATCATTTTCTTTCCATCGCCAAACATCATCATTGTTTTATCCATGTAAAAGAGATCATTGTCAACCCCAGCATAGCCTACTGACAAAGACCTCTTGATGATAACTACAGTTCTTGCCTGGTCAGCATCAATAATTGGCATACCTGCAAGTGGTCCTTCACCTGTTCTTGCAGCAGGATTTGTGGTATCGTTTGCGCCAATTACTAATGCTACATCGCAATCTGGGAATTCAGAATTAATCTCATCCATTTCAATCAATTGTTCATATGGAACATTTGCTTCGGCTAATAGGACATTCATATGGCCTGGCATCCTGCCTGCAACCGGGTGAATTGCATAACTGACTTCAGTATCATACTTTTCAGAGATTAGATCAGCAAATTCCTTGACTTGGTGTTGACATTGAGATACCGCCATGCCGTAGCCTGGGACAATAATCACTTTTTGGGCACCGTCTAACATCATGGCAACTTCATCTGCATCGGAACCAACTTTAGTTCTAGTTAGAGAAGCTTTTTCGCCACCTCCACCAAACGATTTGAATAATACGTCTGGCAATGTTCTATTCATTGCCTTACACATTATGAAGGTGAGAATTAGTCCTGATGCACCAACCAGAGAACCAGCAACTATCAATACTGAATTCCCGATAATGAAGCCGGTAAATGCGGCTGCAATTCCTGACAATGAATTGAGCAGAGAAACTACCACTGGCATATCTGCTCCACCAATTGGTAATACGAGTAAAATTCCTAGTATCGAAGAAACTGCAATCAGTGCGAAGATGATGTTCTTGTCAGTAGGATTGTCAATATTGTAGAAGATTAGACCAAATGCACTTATGATTAGAAGAACTTTGACAATATTCAACCAACTTGGACCCCATGTTGGAGTCTTAATCCATTTCCCAAATACCTCTATGCCGCCTTTTAATTTGAACATAGCCAAGAGGGAACCAGTCAGAGTCATCCAGCCAACCAATGCTGATAATCCTGCAGCGACAATAGTTACTGTTAGTTCCAGTCCACTTGGAAGGTTTGCTCCTTCTATGTACCTCCATGACTCAGACAATGCCACTAGTGCTGATGCTGCGCCGCCAAATCCGTTGAACAAAGCAACAAGCTCTGGCATACCAGTCATCTCGACTTTTACAGCCATCCAGTAGCCAATTAACGAGCCAATTACTAATCCGGCAATAATTAATGTCCAGTTTGCTGGGTCGTCTGCTAATTCCATGTCTAATATTGTAGTTAATACTGCAACTAGCATACCTAATGCTCCAAGCTGATTGCCTCTTGGTGCTGTTCTTGGATGGCCTAATTTCTTAAGCCCAAAAATGAAGAGTGCTGCAGCGATTAGATATCCGATGTCTATCCATTCATTGAATTCCATTTCAAGCACCTCGATTTTTCTTGCCAGCAATCATATTCAACATTCTATTAGTAACAGCAAAACCGCCAACTACGTTAATCATAGCAAGAACTACAGCGATAAATGCCAAAATACCTGATAAATCTGTGTTGCCACCATCATAGGCGACATTTGCCCCAAGTAAAGCACCTACGATACTGATTCCAGAAATTGCATTAGCGCCACTCATTAGCGGGGTATGTAATGTTGCGGGAACTTTGGTGATTAGTTCGAAACCTAAGAATATTGACAGTACAAATAGCGTTATGCTTCCAATTAGTAATTCTGGTGTCATTCTAATACCCCCATTAGTCTTGTTTGCTTTTGATGCATTTCTCCATTCATACAAATTAGCACTCCACCCATTCCGTTGACGTAAAAGTCAGATCCTTCAGGTGCACCAAATAATATGTCATCGTCATCCGCAAGGACGATTTCTCCTTCTTTGGCTAAGGAAGTAATAAATGTCGTTAAATTATTTGAATAAAGCATACTTGCTGTATTTGCAATAGTACCTGGAAGGTTGGATGTTCCAACAATTATTACACCATTTTCGGTAACGTGAATTTCCCCGACCTTTGTATCTTGGCAATTCCCGCCAACATCGGCATTCATGTCAACTATAACAGCTCCAGATTTGAATGTCTTTACTGCGTCGCTGGGCACGGTAATCGGGGCTGGTCTTCCAAATATTCTAGCAGTAGTAATGATGATGTCGGCGTCTTTGGCAACTCCGCACACTGTTTCGTTAACTTTCTGAATAAATTCAGGAGTCAATGGCTTGGCGTATCCTGACTCATCTTCAAAGTCATCCATTCCATCAACCTCGATAAATCTACCACCGACAGATTCTATTTGCTCAGCGGCAGATTTTCTTACATCAGAAGCGTAAACTACTGCACCTAACCTTTTAGCGGTCGCAATGGCTTGTAATCCAGCAACGCCACTACCCATTACCACAACTTTTGCTGGTCTAACTGTACCAGCCGATGTAGTCATCATTGGGATTCCTTTTGGTACATTGGATGCACCTAATAAAACAGCCTTGTAACCTGCTAGATTGTCTTGACTAGAATTTACGTCCATAGATTGAGCTCGTGATAATCTTCGCGGAATCATATCCATTGACATTAAAGTAATATTAGCACTTAGGCATTGTTTGACATCTTCGGGATTTCTAAACGGATCGGCTACACAAGCAACATTGGACTTTTCTGTAATACCATCAGTTCCTGGAAAGTTTATGCAAATTATATTTTGGCATGATAAAGCCTCTTTTCTCGATACAATCTTTGCTCCAGCATCTTCATACTGGCTATCATTATAATTTGCTCTAACACCAGCACCTTGTTCAACGTAAACCTCAAAACCGGCTTTTGTCAGTTTTTTCATGCTTGAAGGTACTATCGCAACACGGGTTTCATTATCAGGTTCTTTTGGCACACCTAGTCTCATTTTGACCACCAATTCCAGTCTTGTCAACTGGGGTTGTTTTACCCCAATCAAAGGAGGCTTTTAGATAAGACGCTTAGAATGTCTAATTATACAGTTTGGGCTAAAGACCAACTAACTTATTTTACGCCTTTACTTGGCGGCAATCATAAGGTGTTAAAATTGGCAAACTCACGGAAAAAAATTGCAGTAATTGGAGCAGGAAATGTTGGCGCAACATGTGCATTTGTGCTAGCACAAAAAAAATTAGGAGACATTGTTCTTTTAGATATATACGAGGGATTTGCCAAAGGTAAAGCGCTGGATATGTCACAAAACGGACAAGTCCTAAATTACGACGGATCGCTTACTGGCACGTCAAATTATGAAGATATTGCAGGGGCTGATGTTGTTGTAGTCACCTCTGGATTTCCTAGGCAACCAGGCATGACTAGAGAAGATTTAATCGCCAAGAATGCAAGTATAGTAAAACAAGTTGGAGAAGGCATCAAGCAACATGCTCCAAATAGTATCATTATCATGGTTACTAACCCACTAGATTTGATGACTTATCACATGCAAAAAGTAACTGGTTTCCCAGCAAACCGAGTATGTGGGCAAGCAGGGGTATTAGATAGCGCAAGGATGACTCACTTTGTCGCTGATGCTGTTGGATGTTCTGAAGAAGATGTCCAAGCAATGGTTTTGGGTGGTCACGGTGATACTATGGTGCCATTGCCGAGATTTACAACAGTTGGTGGTATAGCAATTACTCATTTATTAGACGAGGCTACTATTGATGCAATATGTCAAAGAACAGCGTCTGGTGGAGGAGAAATCGTCAAATTACTAGAACGTGGTTCAGCATTTTACGCTCCGGGTTCTGCTGCTGCAATTATGGCAGAAGCGGTTCTGTTAGACCGTAAGCGATTGATTCCAGCATCAGCATATCTAACTGGCCAGTATGGTTTAGACGACGTTTACATCGGTGTTCCAGTTATACTTGGAGCATCTGGAATAGAGCAAATCTTTCAACTGGAACTAAGTGACGAAGAACTTTCAAGTCTTCAAAAATCTGGTAATTTCTACAAGACGCAATTATCTGAACTTCTCGGATACTAACTTCTTAACAATGCAAGATTTAGACAATCACCTTTGGTTGTGATATATTTGTCATCGACTTCACCGCTTTTCACTTGTTTAAGTTGATATATTCCCTTGTTACGACTTCTCATA
>TARA_B100001093_G_scaffold52726_1_pt1 | contig 21223 bp, 17 predicted proteins | sample TARA_B100001093 | Tara Oceans TARA_B100001093 (sample SAMEA2623116) | marine metagenome | biome: marine biome (ENVO:00000447); feature: surface water layer (ENVO:00002042); material: "saline water (ENVO:00002010), including plankton (ENVO:xxxxxxxx)" | depth 5 m | reverse complement strand
GATGAAAAGAAATAGTAAGCGACCAAACATTTAGTAATTAAGATTTTTTTATTATGTCCAAATTTTCAAACAATGCAAAATGCAAATAAATGGAAAAGGCCTCTCTTGAATGGTTAGATTTCTTTCCTCCAGGAATTCAACTTGGAGTCGAAGAAATGCCAGGATTGATTTTTCCCCCTCCATCCATATACGGGGGAGACACTCGATAAATAGTACCACGAACTTGTTTCCGAATCCAATAAATAGGGCCAAGCATGAAAAAGCCATTTCCCTTGAAACCTATTGGCTTTTCGCTGGGTCCATTCTTGCTGCATCTCATTAAAAGAAAGAATTTCCGTTCCTTCGAGATGGAGGAAATTCCATTTGTTTTCTGTCGAAGAGTAAATCCATGGCCATTCATGATAATGCCAGCCACTGTCTAGAAAAACTTTCTTTTTCAAAGCAAACTCAAGGGCAGACTCTGCATTTACAATCCCACCGGAAGCAACTTTGTCTTTCAGTCCCTCGATTGGAGTGACCGATTGAAGTAAAATCTCACGCACTTCTCGAACGGACAATTCCGGGCGGTTTGCAAGAAGGAGGGCGGCGACTCCGGAAACTACAGGAGCGGCAAAAGAGGTGCCACTTACGAATGCATATTGCTCAGTACCGTCCTCGAAGGAGGAAACTCCGGAGATTTCCAAATCATCAAGGTAGATTCCATCTGCATTCCGAAAATAATCTGTGAGTAATCGAAAACGAAGTTTTATCTGCATGTCCTCATACTTGGACAAATCGAATTGATAAATCGACCCGCCACTCATATTGCGACCATAGATTGTCCCGGTTCCATTCCAGCTGAGTCCATTGTCTGGGGAAACTTCAACCCGTAAGCGGTCATAAGAGGCGAAGAAGAAATTTTGGGCCAAATTATGATAAATCCTTGCACTAAGGGTAGGGGACTTTAATCCAGTCAAATCAATTACAGGGCTAATGATTGATGACTCTGTGCTGGACTGGTAATTAAGGAGCCCGCCGGTGGAATCATAAGCACTGTCTGTAATCCATAAGTTTCCTGACTCGTCGGCAAAAGGTTCCCAAGGCAAACCCCTATGATTGGAGCTTCCATTCGTGACCCATCCACTGAGACCAAGTTGAAAATCTTCATAATAAAATCTTTTTCTCGAAAGATCGGGGGCCAGCATATTTGAGCCGGGTGCGGCCAAATCAACCACTGTTTTTCCATAGTTTGAAAAAGGCGAGAGTTCATTGTACTGATTGGTAGCAGCAACCGCCAGTACGGTCTCACCTAAGTAAGAAGCCGGGTAAAAAGAATTTTTTTCCAAGTCCAATCCTTTTCCGTCGGAGCCTCCGTTTCCTGCTGCGCATATCATTAGAAGGTCATAGTTCTTGTCCAAGTTAAAAAGTGCTTCCTGCAAGACATTGGAAACCGGGGAGCCTTTGCCCAAACTCAAGTTTATGATACGTACCCCTCCAAGCACGGAGTATCCGAGGGCAGAAAGAATCCGGTCGTCGGTGGCTCCTCCACCGTATTCATTAAATACACGCAATGGAAGAATGACTGCATGGGGAGCAATTCCGGATATTCCTTTCGCATTGTTGGAATGGGCGGCAATGATTCCCGCTACTTGAGTCCCGTGTCCATTTAGGTCGGCGGGATCATTGTCATTGCCTATGAAATCCCATCCGTATTTGTCATCGATATAGCCCATTCCATCATCATCAATGCCAAGCACTCCATTCACTTCGGCTGGCATGTAAGCCAATTTGTCAGTTAATTCAGGATGGTCCGCGGCGATTCCCGTGTCGATTACCGAAACCACGATTCTTTGTTTTCTCGCTTCATACTTCTGAATGGCTCCGTCCCAATCGATATCTGCCTCTTTACTTCCCCCCTTGTTGTTAATGATTTTTCCAAGATTATTTAAATACCACTGTTCTTTCACCCTCGGTTCTTCTTGATACACTTCCTGTAGAGCGTGCTTGCGGTTAAAGTCGGCATATTTAACAATAATTTCTTTTCTCAGTTCTGGAATCAGGAACGAAGCATTGGAGTCAGGGTGTATCGAATAGAGGACTGCTTCTGTGAGTAGAAAAGTACGCAACTCCACGAGGCCAAATTTTTTTTCCAGTTTATTTTTTTCTTCGGGAGTTGTTGGATCAAGGAAGCGAATGAAGCACTGATTTTCCATGTGTGCATTGAGCGAGAGAAAAATTAGGAACAAGAATAACTGGAAACAGGAATGAAAATTTTTAGGAACCATTTGGAATTACCGATGGAAGCTAAATTTAATCGCAATTTCGATTAAAGTCCATAGTATGGATGCTTTTAATTATGCACAAATTAGTATTACTTCGTCATGGTGAAAGCCAATGGAATTTGGAAAATCGCTTCACTGGATGGCACGATGTCAACCTCACCGCCCAGGGAGAAAGCGAGGGCAGGGAAGCCGGACGCCTGCTGAAGGAACAAGGATTTAATTTCGATCTTGCTTACACTTCCGTTCTTACCCGCGCAATTCGTACCCTCTGGCTTGCCCTTACCGAAATGGAACAGGTTTGGATCCCGGTCCACCGGGAGTGGCGATTGAATGAAAGACACTACGGATCTTTGCAGGGATTAAACAAAGCAGAGACTGCCGAGAAGCATGGTGAGGAACAGGTATTAGTCTGGCGTCGAAGCTACGACATTCCACCTCCGCCAATGTCCAAGGAAGATTCCGGCTATGCCGGGAACGATCGACGCTATGCAAATATGGATGAATCTAACCTCCCCTTGACGGAATGTCTCAAAGACACGGTTTCTCGATTTTCTCCTCTCTGGGAGGAAACTATTGCCCCACAAATTAAGGCCGGAAAAAATGTCATCATTGCGGCCCATGGAAACTCCCTTCGTGCACTCATCAAATATTTGGATGGTGTCTCTGAAGAAGACATCATTGGAATGAATGTACCGACTGGTATGCCCTTGGTTTACGAGCTGGACGAAAACTTAAAACCTTTGAGTCGCCAGTACCTCGGCGATCCGGAAAAAGTTGCCCAAGCAATGGAAGCGGTCGCCAATCAAGGAAAGGCGAAATAGTTGGTTCTTTTTTCTCCCTCAATTTGCCCTTTCGGTCATTCTGCAAAGTATTTTAGTTATCATGGATACCTCTAAAGATCAGTCCAAGCCGCTCAAAAAAGAGTACGACGAATCGTTTACTGTCACTCCTGAGTACCGGGCATCCTTGCCAGATGTCCAAAATTCGGGTGATGTTGAAAGGGAAGGAGCACATGTCCCGATCCTGCAAGTTGGAATCTCCGGATTCCGTATTCCCCTGCGTTTTGATGGTCCGGATGGTGAAAACCTCACAATTGAAACGAAAGTTACTGGAACCGTGAGTTTGGAAGCTGAAAAAAAGGGCATTAATATGTCCCGGATCATCCGAATTTTTTATGAATACAAGGAAGAGGTTTTTTCACCGGAAATTCTTGGTAAAATTTTGCGTCACTACAAATTGAAACTCGACTCCAGGGAAGCCCGCATCAAGGCGGATTTTTCTTACCCCATGGTTCAACAAAGTCTAAGAAGCGGGTTGGAGGGATACCAGTACTATGGATGTAGTTTTGAAGGAATGATCGACCGGGCAGACCGGGTTCGTAAAATTATTCACTTTGATTTCGTTTATTCTTCGGCTTGTCCCTGTGCGTCTGAACTTTCCGAGCATGCCCGTGAAACTCGAGATCTACTCGCCATACCACACTCGCAAAGAAGCAAGACAAGGGTTAGTGTGGAAGTTCATCCTGACCGTGAACTCTCCCTTTTGGAATTACGCGACATGTGCATCAATGGACTTAAGACCGAGACTCAAGTGATGGTCCGCCGGGAAGATGAACAAGCATTTGCGGAGATGAATGGAGCAAAAGTGAAATTTGTGGAGGACGCTGCTCGTTTATTATTTTCTCAATTAAGCGATGATTCCAGAATTATCGATTTTCGGGTGGTTTGCTCACATTTTGAATCCTTGCATTCTCATGATGCGGTCGCGGTTTTATGCCGAGGTATTGACGGGGGATTTCGTGCGGAGTACGAAGATTTTTCAAATTTGATTGTGTAAACAACCGGTCTTCGTGAATACCATTGATTCCCAGCGGGTATCCCCAATGGTTGGAACCGAATGGGAAATCGAACAATCGGTCAAATTCTTAGACTCAGCATCCAAAGAGTTGTCCGATTTAGATGTCCGGGCGGAGTGGAAAAACCCATACTTTTCAATGGAGTGGTTACGCTCATGGCTGAACCGTCAACCCCCGGGCACGAAACCTGTTTTTATTCTTGCCCGCGGACCCAAGGGAAGAATCGAAGGATTTTGGCCGTTCGTACAAAGACCGGGGATTTTGGGAACCAAAGGCCTCTGGCCTTTTATTTACGATGAAGCAAATTATTTTCATCCCAATTCGACTCACAATGGAGCCGGGGCATTAGTGAATGGATTGGCCTCGTTGATTGGAGAATTTCTTTTTTGCTGGATTCCACTGATGCCGGATTCTTTTTGGCACCGGATTCTGCAACCGGTTGTGGAAGGGGGGAAGTATCTATCCGTTACCCGGTTGAATCGAAAAACCTCGATGATTCATCCAAAGGCAGATGTTTCTTTTGATGAGTACTGGGACGGAAAAATGGGAGCCAAAACTAAAAAGTCCTTTCGCTATGACCAAAGAGGGTTAGCCGAAAAAGGCAAAGTCAGGGTGGAGAGTTACAATTCCTTCGAGGAAGTCAGGTCGATCATGCCAACGACCTGTATCGTGGAAGTCGAATCCTGGAAATCAGCGGAGGGTGCGGGTCTCTATACAATTCGAGGAAAACGTGGTTACTTCTTTGAATTGTTCCCCGAACTTGCCCGATCCAAAAGAGTTCGAATCTCAATTCTCTATGTTGGACAAAAACCTGTTGCCTGGGAAGTTGATTTACTCGGGGAAGGAAATCTCTGGCTTCATCACTTGGCCTTTGACCAGAAATGGAAAAAATATTCACCCGGCAAACAATTGCTCAACCACAACTTGAAGAGGGCATGGGAGGAAGGTAGAAAAATTGACTTTCTGCCCGTCAGTCTGGACTACAAGGAAAAAATTTCAACCTTGGTTGAACCTGCACCTGAATGTCATTGGTTTAAAAAATCAATCCGTGGATTTCTTGCCCGCCGTTTAATCCTGTGGAATATGAAAATCCGGAAAAAAATTCGGCAAAGAGCACCCCGTACGAAAGCTTCCGAACCATTGCTTAAAAGTTATGAATTTGAAAAATGATTATCCGTTGCGGTTTTTCAATTACCAGGTAAAATAACATTATATTATTATGTCTATTTCTAAAGACCTGCAAGCCATGCGTGAACACTATGATCAGGAACCTTTGAGGCGGTCAGATTTAAGTGCATGTCCGTATGAACAATTTTCAACTTGGCTGTCGGATGCAGTTGAGAAAAAAATCTACGATCCGAATGCCTGTAGTTTGGCAACCGTGGATAAAGAGGGTCACCCTTCCGCCCGGGCAGTTCTGCTTAAGGGAATGGAAGAGGGTGGATTTTCTTTCTACACCAATTACAACAGTAGAAAAGCAAGCCACTTGGAAAACAATCCAAACGCCAGTATTCATTTTCCCTGGTTTGCTCTGCAACGACAGGTGGTGGTCATTGGAGTAGTTTCCAAACTTGGTGAACAAGTTGCGGACGACTATTTTCAGTCGAGGCCCTCGCTAAGTAAATTAGGGGCTTGGGCCTCTCAACAAAGCGAGGAAGTGGATTCGCGTGAATCCCTTGAGAAAGCATTTTTGGAAGCCAAAGAAAAATGGGGGGATGACCCACCCAAGCCCCCTCACTGGGGAGGTTTTTCCTTGTCTCCGGTTTCAATCGAATTTTGGCAAGGGGGGCCCAATCGATTGCATGATCGTTTTATTTATTCCCGGCACCAGGGAGGGGAAAAATGGAACATTCAACGACTGAATCCATGAAAGAAGAAAATCAGTCCGTTCCCTCCACCGAAGAATTGGATGCTTTGCTTTCGATGAGGGGAAAACCTTTCACCGATTGGAAGGAAGAAAGAAAATACCTCCGGGAAAAATGGGGACGACAGGGAAAAATAATTTCACCGGAGGAATCAGCGGAAAAAAATCAGGGTTCCAAGCAAGCCAAGGAGGAGAGTCAATGAATTGGGAATCCGTTGGAAATTATCAGGATATTTTTTACCACAAGAATGAGGGGGTGGCAAAAATCACAATCAACCGGCCGGAGAAACGTAATGCATTCCGTCCCAAGACCGTGAGTGAAATGTACCATGCCTTTCTTGACGCTCGCGAAGACAGCGAGATTGGAGTGGTCTTACTAACAGGAGCCGGTCCGCACACTGATGGAAAGTATGCCTTTTGCTCGGGGGGAGATCAAAGTGTTCGGGGCGAGGCGGGTTATGTCGATGAAGAGGGAGTCCCAAGGCTCAATGTTCTGGATTTGCAAAAATTAATTCGGAGCATGCCCAAAGTAGTCATTGCCCTGGTCGCTGGCTATGCAATTGGAGGCGGGCATGTGCTGCATGTTGTCTGTGACTTAACCATTGCTGCTGAGAATGCAGTTTTTGGACAAACCGGTCCGAAGGTCGGTAGTTTTGACGGAGGATTCGGATCCAGCTACCTCGCCCGGATCGTTGGCCAGAAAAAGGCCAGAGAAATCTGGTTTCTATGTCGACAGTACAATGCCACGGAAGCCATGGAAATGGGATTAGTCAACCAAGTAGTAACCGTGGATGAGTTGGAAGCAGAAGGCTTGAAGTGGGCCGGCGAAATATTGGAAAAGAGTCCCCTTGCCATTCGATGCTTAAAGTCCGCCTTCAATGCGGAACTGGACGGACAGGCTGGAATTCAGGAATTAGCCGGCAACGCAACTTTACTTTATTATTTGTCCGAAGAAGGAGCCGAAGGGAAGAAAGCTTTCCTCGAAAAGAGAAAGCCGGACTTTGGAAAATACCCCTGGCTTCCCTAAGGTGACTTCTTTCATCTTCGTTCTTTTTCGAATTTGATGCGCTCGCCCCGTGTCCCGTGAAACATGTGGCCTTTTTGCCAGGCGATTTTACCGGAAACTATTGTTGTATCGATACGGTGGGAAAATTTTTCGCCGGCAAAAGGCGACCACTTGCATCGGCTAAACAATTCATTTTCAGACACTGTGGTTGTGGAACTTGGGTCCACCAAAACCAAATCAGCCCAGTAGCCCTCGCGTAGGAATCCTCTTTCTTGAATCCCAAAGATTTCTGCCGGCGCATGACAGGCCCGTTGAACCATTGCTTCGAGAGAAAAACTTTGCTCTTTTACCATTTCCATAAACAGGAGCAAAGAATGCTGGAGAAGAGGGAGTCCTGACGGGGCCTGAAAGTATTTCCTCTGTTTTTCTTCCCATGTATGCGGAGCGTGATCAGTCGCCAAAACTGAAATCCTACCGTCCACTACCGCTTGTCGAATCGCGGTCCGATCACTTGCTCCCTTAATTGCAGGATTGCACTTGATCAGGGATCCAAGTTTTTCATAGCTTGATTCCTCAAACCAAAGATGATGGACGCATGCTTCGGCGGTAATTTTTTCATCTCCCGGGGTAAATAAATCAAGTTCTTCTTCGGTGGTGATGTGTAAAACATGAAGACTGGCATTTTCCCGCCTTGCCAATTCAACTGCCAGACTGGATGAGCGAAAACAGGCCTCTCGGGAACGAATCATTGGGTGTTCTGAAAAAGGAACCTGTTCCCCGAATTTCCCCCTGGCAATTTCTTCGTTTTTTAGAATTAAAGGAGTGTGTTCACAATGAGTCGCAATTGGAGTGGGAGAAAAACGAAAGATTTTTTCCAATACTTCTTCTTCGTCAACCAGCATGTTACCGGTTGAGGAACCCATGAATACTTTGATTCCTGCGATTTTAGAGGAATCGGCCGATTTTACCTCTTCGATGTTTTCATTACTGGCCCCCAGAAAAAAAGCATAGTTTGCAATTGAATCCCTCCGGGCGATTTCGCACTTCTCTTCCAATCGATCCATAGTGAGGGTGGGGGGGGAAACATTAGGCATTTCAAAGAAAGTGGTCACTCCCCCCGCCACCGCGGCCTGGGATTCGCTCCTCATGCATGCCTTATGGGTAAGCCCGGGCTCACGGAAATGTACCTGGTCATCAATAAGTCCCGGCATTACAAGCATGCCCGATGCATCCACCACTGAGGAGTTACCAGGGGAGATCGAGGAATCTATTTTTTCAATCCTGCCATTTCGGACAAGCAGGTCTTTTTCCTGTCTTATTCCTTCATTGACGAGAGTTCCTCCGGAAATCAATAAGTCACCCATTATTCCCGCTTCGTCCTACTTCCACTGTCCATTACCGATTATTTGAAACTTGTAGGTGCAGAGTTCTTCGAGCCCCATAGGTCCACGGGCATGCAGGCGATCGGTCGAGATTCCAATTTCCGCACCCAGTCCAAATTCGAACCCATCAGTGAAACGTGTGCTGGCATTCCAGTAGACTGAGGAAGCATCAACTTCCTTGAGGAATTGCTCCGCCCTCTTGGAATCGGCGGTAAGAATGGATTCACTGTGCCCGCTCCCAAATTGATTGACGAAGGAAATTGCATCGTCAATTGAATCAACCACTTTAATCGAAAGTCGAAGGTCGAGGAATTCTTCCGCAAATTCAGCTTCTCCCGCCGGCTGGGTTTTTAAATGCTGGAGGATTTTTTCAGCTTCTGCGTCGACAAATAGTTCGCAGCCATGTTCAGTCAATTTTTCAGCACAACCGGGTAGAAAGGAATCGGCGATTGATTTTTCCACAATCAAGTTTTCAATGGCGTTGCATACTCCGGGACGACCGCATTTGGAGGAGACCGCAATTTTCTCCGCCATTTCAAGGTCGGCGCTGGAATCGACGAATAAATTACAGACTCCCTTGTAGTGCTTGATCACTGGAATCCGGCTATTCTCAGCAACGAAACGAATGAGTCCCTCTCCACCACGCGGAATTATACAATGAATATATTCGTCCAAGGTAAGCAGATGATTCAACGCTTCCCGTTCAACGGTTGGAATTAATTGCACTGCATGTTCGGAGATTGGAGATGAGGACAAGGCGTCACTTATAACTGCGGCGAGTGCACGGTTGGAGTGCAGGGCTTCTTTCCCGCCACGTAAAATTGATGCATTTCCAGATTTTAAGCACAGCCCGGCACAGTCGATTGTGACATTCGGGCGGGATTCATAAATAATTCCAATGACCCCAATTGGTACGCGGGTCTTTCGAATTTCCAGCCCGTTCGGACGATTCTTCTTCTCGATAAGTGCTCCCACTGGATCAGGGAGATCAATTAACTGTCGTAATCCCTTCGCCATTCCATCAATTCTTTCATGAGTCAATCGCAACCGGTCAATCATTGCGTCGCTTAATCCATTTTCTTCCGCGGCGTCCAGGTCCTTTTTATTTTCCTCGAGCAAGGTCTTACGATTGGACTCCAGACTACGGGCAATTGCTTGCAGGGCATCGTTTTTGTCCTGGGTACTCGCTCCATTCAAGTCCAGTGAGGCTTGCCGGGCATTGCGTGCGATCGTGTCAATGAGGGTGGGGATATCTTCTGCCATTTGAATTGTTTTTTGGTTCTGGGATAATCAATTATCTATACTACGATCATCGAAGTATTGATGTCAAAAAAAAGAGCCCTTCCAATGAGGGACTCTTTAATTAAAAAAAGTTTTGAGAAAATTATGCTCAGGATTCCTTCTTCTTTCCTTTCCCTCCTGATTTCTTTCCTTTTCCCTCGGGTGGTTGTGGACGGGATGCCATCGCCGCTTTTCTTTCCTCCGGGTTTAACTTTCCGTCTCCATCCTTGTCGAATTTGGCGAGCACTTCTTTTTTACGGGCTTCCATGGCCTTGCGGGCTTCCGCTCTTTCTTCGTCATTTAATTTTCCATCTTCGTCCTTGTCAAATTTCTTGACTAACATCTGGGGGATTCTTTTTCGAATCTCTGCTCTTTCTTCCTCGCTCAGTTTTCCGTCTCCATCTTTGTCAAATTTCTTGATCATCTCTTCTTTCGATGGACGTCCTTCGGGAGAACTGCTTTTTTTACTTCCTTTTTCCGGCTTTGCAAAAATCCCCAGGGCGAACAGGGAAAAGGTAAGGGCTGCAAGTAATATTTTCATAATTTAATTCTTCTTTCGTTGGTGGTTGCTTGTCGTGTAAGAAATAATTCCCTTACCAAAACTAAATGCGTTGCTTCATGTCTACTTTGTCTAAATTCCCTCGAGTTCGAGAAAGGAGCGGGCATTGTCATAACAAATTCTACGGACCATATCCCCGGGCAAATCAATGTCGTCCGGTATAATTCCATCCTCCATCCAAGTGCCGATTAAATTGCATAAAATTCTACGAAAATATTCATGCCTGGGAAAGGAGAGAAAGGAGCGCGAATCCGTCAACATACCGGTGAAGTGAGAGAGTAAGCCGACATTTGCAAAAGTTTTGAGTTGTTCCTCGATCCCGTCTTTTTGATCGAGGTGCCACCAAGCAGTTCCAAATTGCATCTTTCCTGGCAAGTCCCTTTGGAAATTTCCCAACATCGTAGCCACTGTGAAGTTAGAAGCCGGGTTGTTGTTGTAAACGATTGTTTTTGGCAGGGAGTCCTCGCGGTCGAGTTTATCGAGGAACCGGGACATTTTTTCCGCCTGGCTCCAGTCGCCCATTGAATCAGTTCCAGCATCAGCTCCGAAATTCTTCATCAACCGGGTGGAGTTGTTACGGAGCGGGCCCAAATGAATCTGCATCGTCCATCCTTTCGCGGAGTAGAGCCTGCAGAGGTAGAGCATAATGAATGCTCCAAACCGCTCAGTTTCGACGCGTGTCGCAGTTTGTCCGGCCATAGCGTCAAGAAAAAGTATACGGGCTTCCTCTTCACTCGGGAAATCAGAGAAAAAATAGGGAAAACTATGGTCCGAAATGCGGGTGCCCAGGGCATGGAAATGATTCACTCTTTTGGCGAGGGCTTCAAGGAAATCGGTTAAGGTTTCGATTTCCCTGTCCGTTTCCTGTTCAAGATTTTCGACCCAGTCGAAAAAGCCGACCGCGTCGCTGATTGTCCATGCCCGGTCCGGGCGGAAGGTCGGGAGGACCTGACAATTAATGTCCGGGTTCTCCTTAATTTTCCGGTGGTGCTCGGTGGATTCAGCGGGGTCGTCGGTGGTGCAAAGAGCACGCACTTGAAACTTTTTCAGCATTCCAAGGGCGGAAAATTCAGAGTCCTTCAATTGTTCATTTGTAAGCGACCAAATTTCTTCCGCAGTATCCGGACCCAGGATCAAGTCGATGCCAAAACACCTCTTTAATTCGAGATGGGTCCAGTGATACAACGGATTTCCCAGGGCATGGGGCATGGTGTTGGCGAAAGCAAGAAATTTATCCTTTGGTTTTCCAGTTCCGGTGATTAATTCCTCCGGCGTTCCATTTGCCCGCATTGCCCGCCATTTGTAATGATCTGCTTCCAACCAGATTTCCGCCAAGTTTTCAAACCTTCGATCATTCGCAATTTCTTCAGGAGGTAGGTGGTTGTGAAAATCGAGAATTGGTTCGTTCTGAGCAAATTCATGATACAAGCGAATAGCAGGTTCATTATTAAGAAGAAAATTATCGTGGAGAAAGGTCATAGACATTTAGCTCTTCTTTTTCTTCTTTTGTTTATTCCACGGCCAAGGTTTGGCTTTTGCTTCGATCGCCCATTCCTCCCATTGACTGGCCATTTTCTCAGCTTTTTTCGGATACTTCTTGGTCAAGTCGTTCAATTCAGACCGGTCCGCATCGAGGTCGTAGAGTTCCCATGGGCCCAGTGAGCCTTTGGCCACGAGTTTCCATTTTCCTATTCGAATCGCCCGGTTTCCTTCATGTTCCCAGAAAATTGGATTGATCCGTTTGAGCTTTTTTCCAGAAAAGGCAGGCTTCATCGAAATCCCCTGCATCGGGACAATCTCTTGCCCGTCGGATGTTTTTGGATAATTTGCCTTTCCCAAGTCAACAAAAGTAGCCATCAAATCGATCAAGTGAGTGGGCTGTGTATCAAATTCCCCCTGCAGTCTTGGGGCAATCCCCTTCGGCCAATGGGCCACCAATGGAGTGCTAATTCCTCCCTCATGCACCCAGTGCTTGTACTGTCGGAAAGGAGTATTACTGGCGTTTGCCCAAGCCTTGCCATATCCATGATATGTGTCAGGACCACCAGGTATGACCCCGGTTCCCTGCTTGACCACGATTCCCTCACGCGTTCTCTTTGGGATCATCTCCATTTGCAAATCGGTCGCCTTCATCGGTTTGAGAGTATCTGGGTCTGAGTCCTTGTATTGCATGCCTTCCTTTCTCCCCATGCCCTCGGCACATCCTCCATTGTCGGCAATAAACATGAATAAAGTATTTTCTAATATTCCCTTTTTCTCAAGGGCTCCAATCACCCGGCCCAGGCCCTGATCCATACGGTCGACCATGGCGGCGTAAACCTCCATCAGACTAATTTCCCATTCCTTGTTTTTTGCCTCCTTCCACGCTTCGGCATCTCGAGGGGAAAGTTGCCAGGCCGGATCAATCAGCCCCATCTCCATTTGCCGTTTATAGCGAGCTTCTCGGATGACTTCCCAGCCAGCATCGTAGCGACCCTTGTATTTTTTAACATCTTCGGGCAGGGCATGCATTGGCCAATGGGGAGCGGTATGGGCAACATAGAGAAAGAAAGGATTCTCACTATCGTGTTCCTTGATGAACCGTGCGGCATGATCATTGATAGCATCAGTGTAGTAAAAAGTTTCAGGCTCATACTCGGGGTCGGCGAAAGGAGAGATTAATCTATTCCCACGGGTGAGGGAATTTGGATCAAAGAAACTGCCCGCACCGTGAATCGTCCCGTAAAACCGGTCGAAACCACGCTGCTTCGGCCAATTGTGCTGCGAGGAACCCGGATGAATTTTTGGGGTAACATGCCATTTCCCGGATAAATAAGTCGAATACTTTGCCGGTTTAAGAACTTCAGCGATCGTACAAACATTACTTCCCAAGTCTCCCTTGTATCCAGGCAGTCCGGTATCATTCATCATATGCCCGATTCCCGCCTGGTGAGGATAAGTCCCGGTCAACAGACTGGCCCGGGTGGGGCAGCACCGTCCGGTGTTGTAAAACTGGGTGAAGCGTAAACCTTTCCTTGCGAGCCGATCGAGATTCGGGGTTTCGATCTCGCTGCCGTAACAGCCAATGTCCGACCATCCCATATCGTCTGCCATCACCAGTACAACATTTGGTCTGCTCTGTCCCCAAAGGAAGAGGGACGAAAAGAATAAAAGAATTGAATGAAGGATTGAGTTTCGCATTTTGAAATAAGTGGGCTTAGGCTTTTTGCTTGCTCGAGGGGGGCGAAGTCAATACTTAACAAGGGTTTTGGAGTAGGGCGCGGTAGCCAAGTGGTAAGGCCGGGGACTGCAAATCCTCTATTCGCCGGTTCGATTCCGGCCCGCGCCTCCATTCCTTTTAGCGTATTTAATTCTCTTATTTTCTATGATATTTTGAAATACTGGAAAAATTCTCAATTAAATCATCATATAAATTTGTTCACTATTTTGGCTCACGTACACTATCGGTGGAATAGTTCTTCTTGCTCGCTTTGAGTCATGTACAAAGAAGCAATTGTTACCATCGCAAAGAAAGCAGCAAATCCAAAAAGAATCGGCTTTCCCCAAGTTTTCCTGTCATAGCCAGTATTCGCGTAATTTTGTTTGATGTATTTTGCCTGTGCTTTTGCACTCACAAAATACCAGACCAGAAGATAAAATGGCCCGGTTGGAAGGGGTGACACAAAGTTAAGGGACAGAAAAATAATCCCAAATAAAACCCAGATCATAGATTTTTTTGCCCGATTCGGCAGTTCAAGAGCTTCCCAATTTTTTGCAAGTATCCATGCTCCAAAAATTGGAGTAAAAAAAACTGACAAGAGAACCGCAATATGTGGATTCCATAGTTTTGGGATTGAATCCCATTCATCTAGCTCGTCAGATTCTAGCTTATCTTCTGCCATTTGATTCGATGTATCTGGTTGTTTCAATTGCTGTTTAGATTTAAAAACTTGAATGAGTTGTTAGCAAGATTGAGAGAATATTTCACGCTCACAATCATTGTTTGTGGAAGAAAGGTGAAAAGCGGAATCATCGAAACTGGAGTGTTTGGTCTTTGAAAATTGAAAAGCGGGAAAGAGAAACATGAAAAATTTCCACACTATTAAAAGCTAATCTTACATTTTCGAAGTGCCCGTTTCAGTTTTTCCTTATCCTCGTCCGTGATTCGGTTACTGGTAATCGAAAGCCTATTTAAATTTCTGAGTCCATAAAGAGGAGAGGGATCTTTGATTCTGTTCACATCTAAATGAAGACTTCGTAAATTTTTTAAGCCACCAAGGGGAGTAACATCAGAGATTGAAGCCCTCAGAGTTAAGGACTCAAGGTTTTTCAATTCGGCAATAGGCTGAAGTGTTTCAAGACGCCCTCTTACATACAAGGATTGAAGATTGGAAAGAGTGGAAAAGGAGGAAACGGCATCGTCCACAAAACTTGAATTAAATAGAGTAAGATTTTTTAGGTCTCGAAGATTTGAGAGAGGACTAAGGTCATTAATCGTGCAGTTGGTAATATTGATTGCAGTTAATTTTCGAAGTTTTACAAGGGGGGATAGGTCGTCCAAGATCCCCAAATTTTCCATTTTGATTTCAAAAATTTCGGAAATTCTTTTTTGCTCGATAATGCTCTCCACATAGGGAGCAACTGCAAATTTTTGTTCTTCCAATCCGGGTTTAGAAACAGTCAAATCGCCGATGGTGAAATTTATTTTACACTTGGGGAGGGCCCTTTTTAGTTGATCCTGTTCTAATTGAGGAATTGGGTTTTGGCTTAGATTGAGCGTTTGCAATTTACGGAGCTTGTACAGCGGACTCCAATCTTTGATTTGATGATTTCTTGATAGGTCAAGTGCAACCAAGTCCTGAAGTTTGGAAAGTGGAGAAAGATCAATCAAGTTGCAGTTTTGAAGACTTAGATCACGAAGTTTTGTGAGTTCGCCTATTGGGCTGAGGTCATGAATGACATACCCAACGTTGCGATTATCAATCAACAAATTTTCTAAATCCCTGCATGCGACTATGAATTTCAGGTTTTTAATTTCGGTAAGCTTGCCGTTTCCCAAGCCTTCAACCTGTAAGCTTACGGTCTTAAGTTTAATCAGGTTTTGGATAGGTTCGAAGTCATTCAAGTCCGAGCCACCATGGATATTGATTTCTTCCAAGAGAGACATATTTTTCATGAAATTAAAATCTTTAAAGTTTGACCAATTTGCTGAAAAAACCTTCAGCTTCCTGAGCTTTAGTAAGGGGCTCCAGTCAGCAATTCCTCCACTAAAATTTAGTTTGAGTGTTTCCAAGTTTGGAAGAGTGTCCAAGGGGCGGAGGTCTCGAGTCGACTTAGGATGTTGCGAGCCAAAACTGATCGATTTAATTCTCGATCTTTGATTTGCCTCTTTCAAAAGGTCTTGAATGTGGTTTTCCAGAAGGTCCCCATCGTCGACTGCTCGCATTGCCTGCTTTCCATTTTTGGATTCCGCCGATTCAAGCAACTGGGCGGTGGTGTATTCTTTGGCGGCAGTTCGGGCACGGGTAATTACTTCGGCAATCAATTGACCTCCCTGATCTGGCAAATCTGATTCCACGGGATTCGTTCCCGCTCCCTCAGACAAGCTAAGCCCGGTTTTTACTGAATGGATGAACTTCTGTGAATCCAGGTAATCCACCTGGCCTTCGAGTACCCCCAGTTCGAAAATTTGCGGGTTTGAAAATAGTCGGAATTGTGTGCCTCTAATCCCGGCAACTCCAACCGGGGATTCAATCAAGAAGGAGGATTCTTTTTCGAGTTTTTTGACCCCCACAATCAAGTCTCCAAATTCGAGTCCCAGAGTGATCCTCGAAGGACTGATTTCTTCATCCCTTTCGTTTACCAATTCCTCATTTCCCTCAAATTCTTCCTGCCAGAACTCCTTTAAATATAATTTTGTCCCGCCTCCCACCGTCACCAAGGAGCCGTTGGTCAATAGAAGAATGGTTTGAGCTCCAGGGGCAGTGACGAGCTGGGCTCCGGTTGAGACCACCTCGCCGGTCTTTGCCTTGCGGGGCCGCATCGGGCCAGGTTTTGAATACTGGTCCGAATCGGGCGGATCAATTACTTCCACATCCCCCTTAATGGAAACTAATATTATAGCTCCTTGGTAAAATTCTTTGAATGGACCGGGCGATCGAAATTGTGCTTGAGCCCCAGTCTTTGCCGCATACTCCTGATCTGCCTTTGAGAGTCGGACCAGTGGCAGGGTGAATTCCCGGCCTGCTTCGTTCTTGATTCTTACATTACTTCCGACCCTCTCGACGAAGCGTGCCTCTAAGGTCCGTCCGTCCACACTGGTCCATGTGCGCACAGGTTCCAGAGCTGACAAGGAAGGAAGTAAGAGAATATAGGAAAAGGCGAAGAGAATAAGTCTCACCTCAGCAACTCAATTTATGCCGGTCGACTTGTCAAGGGTATCGAAATGAATGTCTCCGTAGAAATAATTTATCCATCTTTCAAAATTTGTTATGGTTGGCATAGTCTATGCACAAATCTTTTTTATGAACGAATCATTCCTAACCAGTAACTGGGGATTCATTTTGGTCATGGTTGTTATCACCATGGCAGTTTCCTATTTATCTACAATTATCAGCTAAGAATCCCCTTAGTTTTATTCCATATTTCATTTTTTTCTTTCAACGTTCAATGACTCGCATATTGGCGTTATGAAAGGGAAAAAATTAGTCATTTCGGCGTAGGCAGTCCACGATGTAATCGATAGTAACCTTGGATTGGATATTTCGGTTGATTTGCTGATTTATGATTCTTTGGTTTTGACAAAACATGAGGAACCAAAGGGGGTGAAGGGATAACTGACATCTGTTCGATTTTTTCTTCAGCTTTGTTTAATTTGACAGTGGGGTCAATAACACCAATTGACGCATTTACATCGATTTTTTTCGAATCTTTGACAACTTCTTGTTTAGCTTTCTTTTTTGTTTTACTTTTAAATTGATTGGAATCTGCAAATGACGATTTGGCTGGACTGGTTGCATTGGATTCAGGGGGTAATTTATCTTTCTTCTCCTTCGGTTCCGGTAAGTTTTTAATTATTGTATCTATTATTATCTTTTCCTTGGAGACGATGGGGACAACTGATTTGGGTTTATCATTGATCACGGAAGCATTTGATTCGAAAGGAACGGTCTTAGCTTTCTTTGAAAAAGAATTGTTTGTATCTGTTCGATTCGAATCTGAAGATTTTTGTTCAGTAGTTTCGTTTTTTGCCTGCTGTTTGTTGTTTGAATCCTTAGAACAACCAAAAAAGTGCATGGTTATAAACACGCAAAAGTAAACGAACCTCATCCAACTAATTAAGCACCCTACTACTCATTCGTCAAGTCCCTGCAACTGAGTTTTTTTTACAAATTTTTTCGAGCCCAAGTTTTCGACACGAATCCAAGAGAACCGATCTTGAGGATGAAGTGGTATTTTAATACAAGAAGTTTAACTTAAATCTATACGCTTGCAGAAATCAGCTGCACTAATAGAATTTTTTTCAGTGATCTGAACCTGCCACTGTTTGCGTTTTGTTGGTATGCTTAACGACAACCAATGCTTAAAAATTATCCGCTTCATGGTCACCTCCATTCTTACATTGGCGACCACAGGAATCTCTTACCTGACAATGTTTAATTAATAGTTTGTTCAATAGGACTCACTTTTAACTCACCATTGTTCTTACTCATCGCTCATAATTGAACGATGCGCATGGATAATAAACCACTTCTTATCTTCTCGTGTGTATATTTCAGTTCTTCTGACCATGATTGGTTTGGAATTTCCGTAGTACTCTTCAGATTGGTAGGTAGCAAATGCCATATCACCTTTCACCACCATATTGAGATCTTGGGTTGGGCCTATTTTCAATTTCAGACTTGGAATCAGTACTTTGCACACACTCAGGAGTGTTTTCCTGTCGATTTTGGCTAGTTTTTTTTGAGGAATATGAGAAAATTCGTTGTACTCGTAGGGGTGAGTATGATGCAAAGCACCCTCGATATCCAATTGATTAATTTTTTGTCTGGTTTCATTTATCATACTTAAAATTTCTTTTTTTACACTTTCCTCCTCTTGTACTTCTGCATGTAATTTCGAAGAAACAAACAAGGTGGTAAGGCAAATAAAATACAGCAGAGTGTGGATAAATTCTTTCATGTTTTTGTAAGGTTCTTATTGTACGTTCTTCCTGATAGATAACCAATCAAGCCGGTTGGATTTCGTCAAATGAGATTGCTCTCGCAGTTTTCACAAAACTTATTGTTTTATTCAAAGCGAGTGGTAAACGCTACTATCTTCTTGGGGTTTATGGTTTAGCTATTATCCTTCTCTGAATGAGTGATCTTGAAATTAGAGTTACTGAAAAAAACGCACCTGCTCTTGAGGTGCGGGCTGCCGTCAAATCCTTCGGGGAGGTCAGAGTTTTACGGCAAGTTGAATTGTATCTCAAGACCGGGGAACGGGTTGCATTGATGGGCCCAAGTGGAAGCGGAAAGTCCACTTTGTTGAATTGTATTTGCGGAATTGAACCCCTTGACTCGGGAGAAATTAAACTGGGAGGCGAGTCTCTCAATGATTTATCCAAGGACGGACTGGACCGGTTGCGTCGTGAACGCATCGGATATGTATTTCAATCCTTTCATTTATTGCCCACTCTGAATGCTTTTGAAAATATTGAATTTGCCGCCCAACTCGTTGGGCTCCCAAAAAAAGAACGTTTCGAACGGGTACATGAATTACTTGATAAAGTTGGCCTGAGCCATCGGGAGGAACACTTCCCGGATGAACTTAGTGGAGGAGAGCGCCAGCGCGTTGCTTTAGCCCGTGCCCTGATTCACCGCCCGAGTCTGATATTAGCCGATGAGCCCACTGGTAGTCTCGACACTGCGAGCGGGGACCAGGTATTGGAACTCTTGAAATCCCTTTCGGTGGAACACTCGGTCTCCCTGTTACTGGTGACCCATGACCATGCTTCGACGCGAATTTGTGACCGTGTGATTTCGATGAAAGACGGCTCATTGGTGGATACCTAAAATGAACCGCGCTCCCAACATCCTCGAATTAGTCTGGTTATTGCTTTCGCGCACTACCTTCCGGCATGTTCAAGATAAATTAGGACACTATCTTTTATTACTTGGAATTGTGGCGGTGGGGGTAGGGGCATTCAATGGGATTCGTCAGGCCAGTCGCTCAGCCTCGGCAAATTTCGGGCTCTTTAATCAGGCAGTGTCCGGAAGAAGCGATTTTCTTATTGAGTCTCCCACTCAACGACTCCTCGAGTCCGATCTTCAAAGTCTAGAGGTCCTTTCTGGAGATCCTGATTGGCACCTTGTTCCAGTGATCGAAGGGTCTGTAACTGCCCTTGATGTAGCGGGTGAACCGTACAAGCAGATTCGTTTGATTGGGCTTGATCTGATGGCACTTGGCAACTTGCCCAATGTCCTGGAAAGGGAACTCGAATTCGCTAACCAGGATGATGAGTGGTACCACTGGCTCGGAAGTGAGAATGAAATTTGGATGGGTCGTTCAGCCGCGAATGCCTTAGGGAAAAAGAAGGGTGATTCAGTAACTATGCTTGCAAGCGGTCGCAAAATGGAAATGAAAATCAGAACAATTCTAGAGGATGGGGACGGCAGCTTACCCGACGACCTTGTTCTGGGGGATTTGCCCACCGTTCAAAATCTACTCAGCCGCTCCGGGGAATTGAATCGAGTGGAGGTCGTGCTCAACCAAGTCGAGCGGCGGGAGGACCGTGAATATTTGAATCAAATTGAAAATCGATTGGCCAGGGGAGTGCCGGATCGATTGATTTTGGGTCCGACTGAAAACCGGGCCGCGGACCGGGCAGCAATGACCGCGGCTTTTCGGCTCAATCTATCCATTCTCTCCCTCATCGCGATTCTTGTGGGTGCTTATTTGATCCTTCAGGCACTTGATGCTGCAGTGGTTCGTCGGCGGGCGGAAATCGCCACCCTGCGATCACTCGGAGTGGAACACTCGGTTTTATTTTTCACTTACCTACTCGAAGCGTTACTACTCGGTTTACTTGGTTCAATTGCCGGGGTGGGGGTGGGCTATTTGCTTGCCCTTGCTTCAGTCGGGATGCTCGCAGACACCGTCAACGCTCTTTATTTTTCGACTTCAATCGAAGCCCTTACCATCACATTCACCGACCTTGGGGTTGGGCTCGGTCTGGGTCTGTTTTTTAGTTTTCTTGCGGGTTGGTTACCCGCCCGTGACGCTACACAGACACCCCCTGCCCAAATTCTTGCCAAAGGAGACTGGTCACCCGGATTCTCCTGGCTGAGGAATCCAAAAATTGGGCTCGTTTTGATAACCATCGGATTTTTATGCTTACTTTTCCCCCCAATAGGAATGGAAGGCGGTTCAAGAATGCCTCTGGGTGGATTCATGACCGCTGGATTTTGGATTCTCGGGCTCGCCTTTCTCTCCGGTCATGTTCTTGTGTTACTCGCCGGTTGGATTCGCCCGTTTTGCTCCGGCCCAATTTCCAGGCTTGCCTGTAGCCGCTTGCAGGATGGTTCGAGCCGGCATCGTTTGGCGGTGGCCGGTCTAGTGGTTGCCGTGGGAATGGTCACTGGAATGTTTCAGATGATTGATAGTTTTCGAGGAACTATTGAGGAGTGGTTTGAAGTACGTTTTCAAGCAGACCTTTATGTTTCTGAGCGCGGAGTAACCGGAGCGGGGAATCTCAATGGAATTGATCCTGGACTGATGGATGAACTACTCAAGGATTCCACCATTCAATACGCTGATGTAATGCACCTTTGCTACGCTAAGCCCCCTGATGGAATTACCGTGCTCGCGGGAGTTGACCTTACTGCCTGGACTGACCGTGTTCGACAGATCTGGCTCAAGCCCCCAGGATCTCTTGATCCGTTGGGCGGGGCAGAGCCAGCGTTGGTTAGCGAAGCATTTGCAAGAAGATTTGACTTATTGGAGGGCGGAGCAATCGAGCTGGAATTACCGGTTGGAAAAAAATTAATCTCCCC
>TARA_B100001093_G_scaffold10343_1_pt1 | contig 21237 bp, 21 predicted proteins | sample TARA_B100001093 | Tara Oceans TARA_B100001093 (sample SAMEA2623116) | marine metagenome | biome: marine biome (ENVO:00000447); feature: surface water layer (ENVO:00002042); material: "saline water (ENVO:00002010), including plankton (ENVO:xxxxxxxx)" | depth 5 m | reverse complement strand
ACAAATCCATGGATGCAGGAGAGTAGCAACAAAGTAATGCAACAAGGTGAAATAGTTGCCTTTGATACGGATATGGTTGGGCCTTATGGTTATTGCGCAGATATTTCTAGAACTTTTGTAGTGGGACACAAATTTAATGATGAACAAAAAAACTTATATTCAATGGCTGTAGACCAAATTAATTATAATTCTGCTTTAATTAAAGATGGTTTGTCCTTTAAAGAATTTGTAGATAAATCTTGGGTTTTACCTGAAGAATATTATCCAAATAGATATTCTGTAATGGTGCACGGGATTGGATTGTGTGATGAGTGGCCAGCAATAAGATATCCTACAGATGGTGGTGAACAAGGAGGTATTTTCAAAGAAAATATGACTATAACTGTAGAGAGCTATATAGGTAAAGTAGGTGGAAAAGAAGGTGTTAAACTTGAGCAACAATATTTAATATTAAAAAATAGTATTGAATTGCTATCACATTATCCGTTAGAAGATATTTAATGAAAATAACAAATTATATCATTTGATAAATAAATTTTTTGATAAAAAAATTTGATTAATTGAATAAAGTTTTTATTAATAAATACTTAAAATTTAATTGTTAAATTGATATAAATGTATACTTATAAATAATAAAGGTAAATATTTATTATGTGGTTAATAGCGAAATATAAATCTAATGAACTCAATCTTGCAATCAGCGAGTTAGCTAAAATAAGTATATTTAAGTATTATAGACCTGTCACAAAAATTAACAAAAAAATTAAAAACATTTTGCTTAATTATTTCTTCATAGAAATAAAGGATAATAAGGAAATTATTAAAAAGATCAAATATACCAAAGGAATTAGTCAAATATTAATAGACAGCCAGTATCATCAAAAACCCATTAATGACTTTATTAAATTTTGTAAAAGTAAAGAAGATCCAAAAGGTTATTTAGGAAAAGAGTTTTTTTTAAAATATTTAAAAACTAAAGGTCAATTTACCTCTGGTCCTTTTAAAACAATATTCTTTGAAGTTTTAGAGCAAAATGACAAAGAATTAAAAGTATTATTAGATAACTATAACCACCCAATATTAATTAATAAAGACCAATCATCAACTGGAATTGATTTTATCTAATAACTAGAAATGACATTGATTAAAGACTGTAAAAAAACCACTACAGCCTGTGGGCGGAGCTATGCCTAAATAATGATTAAAGTTATTTCTAAAAATAATGAATTAGCTGAATGTCCAATTTATTCATTAAAGGACAATGTTTTATACTGGGTAGATATTTTAAAATTTAAAGTATTTTCATATGATTTTAAAACAAAGGTCACAAATTCTATAAAATTAAAATATCATCCAACAGCAATATTTTTAACTAATAAATCAAAAACAATTTTAATATTAACTATAAAGAAAATATTCAAAACAAATTTTAAATATCTTAAAGATATTTTCTCCTTCTCATTTAAACCAAATTTTAGAACTAATGATGCAAAAGTTATAAATAGATCAAAAATAATTTTTAGCATCATGGATAAAAAAAAAAATAAATTTGGATCTATTTATTATTTAGATTTTGTAAAAAAAAAAATAGTACTTTTTGCTAATAAAATTAAAATACCCAATTCAATTGCAAAGGATGAAAACCGCACTTTTTTTGCAGATAGTCAGAATGGAAAGATTTTCTTTTATAAAGATAAAAAAAAAATTCTTTTTAATAAGAATAATTTTCAAAATTCAGAGCCAGACGGATCTATTATTGACCAGAATGGTATGCTAATGAATGCAAATTATAAAAATTCAAGTATAGATATTTATGACAAAAAGGGTTCTTTATCAAAACAAATAAATTTACCTTGCAAACACCCGACTTCATTATGTTTAGCAGGAAAACATCTTAATCAAATCATCGTAACATCTGCAAAAAATAAAAATTCAAAAAATAAATATGATGGGACTGTTTTTATTTTAAACATTCATCATCGATTCAAAGGATTAGCCGAAAGAGAGCTACATGTTTAAAGTTTCAATAGTAATTAGAGCTTATAACGAAGCTAAAAATTTACCAAATTTATTTTATGGCATAAAACAACAGACAATTAAGCCTGACGAAATTATACTAGTTGATAGTGAATCAGCAGATGATACAGTTAATATCGCAAGAGATCATAAATGTAAAATTTTAACAATTTCAAAACAAGATTTTACCTTTGGTAGATCATTAAATTTAGGTTGCAAAAAAGCTAGCAGCGATATAATTGTTATTTGCAGCGCGCATTGTTTTCCCAAAAAAAAAGATTGGATAGAACAACTTATAGCCCCCTTCAATTGGAAAAAAAATATTGGAATGACTTATGGAAAACAAAGAGGCTTAGAGCAATCAAATTTTTCTGAAAAGCAACTTTTTCACCAACTGTTTCCTTCAATTTATCCAAATAAACTTGAATTCTTTTCAAATAATGCAAACTCAGCAATTTTAAAGAAAGTTTATGATGAGGTAGAATTTGATGAAACATTAACAGGTTGTGAGGATATTGATTTTTCAAAAAAAATTGCAAAACGTAACTACAAAACTTTATATTGTCCAAAAGCAACAATTTTACATTTGCATAATGAAACTTTTGGTCAAATTATAAATCGTTATTATAGAGAAATGATTGCACTACAAAAAATTCTTCCAAATTTTTACATTCCTAGAAGATCAATCTTTCAGTATATATCAAACCTAGGATCAGACTTGACAACGATGGTTAGAAAAAAAACTTTTAATTTTAAAACAATAGAAGAAATTTTAAAATTTAGAACAGCAATGGTTTTAGGAATTTTAAAAGCAAGAAGTAAAAAAGAAATTACATGTCCAAAACAGTTTAAAGAGATTTATTTTAATAATAATAGTAATAATAATTACAATAATAATGTTAAAGATGAGAATTTAACTATTCACTATAAATTATTTTCGTGAAATCTATAAATATTACAGCATTAGTACCAATGAGGCACTCATCATCAAGAATAAAGGGTAAGAATTATAAACTTTTAAATAAGAAACCTTTATTTGAATATATATTAGGAACACTACTTAAAACAAAAATTTTTGATAAAATTGTGATAAATACAGACTCACCAATTATTAAAAAAAAATCATTAAGATATAAAAATATTATAATACATAATAGACCTCGTAATTTAAAATCAGGATTTATTTCAATGAATAAAATTATTGAGTATGATTGTAAAAAATTAGATACAGATTTTATTTTTCAAACACATTCTACAAATCCATTGTTAACAGTTTCAACAATTAAAAAGGCGGTTCAAATATTTGTTAAAAAAAAATTAGATTGTTTATTTGCTGTCACGAAATATCAAAATAGGTTATGGGATAAAAAAATAAAAGCTATTAATCACAATCCTAAAAAATTAATTAGGACACAAGATTTAATACCACTATATGAAGAAAATTCATGTTTTTATATTTTTAAGCGTAATGGGTTTCTAAAAAATAAAAACAGAATATTTGGAAAAAAGATGTTTTTTGAAATTTCTCCCGAAGAAGGTGTTGATATAGATAATCATCACAATTGGAATTATGCTAAATTTTTATTAAATAATGTTAAATAATAACATTTTAAATTTTTCTCATTATTATAAAACTGATCTCAAAGATCTTAAAAAGTTAAATTATAATAAAATTAAAATTCTTCATCATAGACCCAAATCTCAGTTCTATGAAGAAAAACAACTTATTAAGATTATTCAATCTTATAAATCAATCAAGGGAATTGTTTATGGAGATGATCATATCAGTAAAAAAGTAATTGAATTATTGAAAAAAAAAAATACAAAATTTATTATTAAATGGGGACAGGGTCTTGATTCTATTGATTTAGTTTCGGCCAAAAAAAACAAGATAAAAGTTATAAACTTTCCAGGATTTTTTAAAACTGAAGTAGCTGAACTTACAGTTGGATTTATGTTAAATTTATTAAGAAAAATAAATATTATTGATGAAAATACCAAAAAACTTAAATGGGATAGGATATTTTCTTATACCCTTAAAAAAAAAACAGTTGGTATTATTGGTTTGGGCCATATTGGAAAAGAGATTGCAAAAAAATTAAAAGGATTCGATGTAAAAATTTTATACCAAGACCCAAAAGTTAAGATAAAAAAATATGTTAAAACAAATATTAAAACAATATTCAAAAAATCAAACATAATAATTATTGCGTGTAATTTAAATAAAGATAATGAAGGTTTTGTAAATAAATCAATATTAAAATATTCACTACTGAAACCATATTTGATTAATATAACAAGAGGAAAATTAGTTAATGAAAGAGATATTGTACATTTTATTAAAAATAAAAAGATTAGTGGTTATGCAACAGATGTATTCGAGCATGAGCCTATTTCAAAAAACAATGCACTTTTGAAATATAAATATAAAACTTTATTTACCAATCACACTGCTTCTATAACTCATGAAGCTGTAGAGAATATAAATTATGAAATTTCCAAAAACATCATTAAGTTTATTTGAAAAAATATTTTATATTAATTTATCTAAATTTATTAATATTTTTTATAAATTTAGATATTTAAAATATGATTTCAAAAAAAAACGATCAGACATTTTTCAAATAGATAAATTAGAATTTAAAAGTTTAAATTTACTATCAAAATATGTAAAAAAAAGATATAATACCTGCCATATTTTAGCAACTGGCACTTCTTTAAAAATTACAACATTAAAAAAATTAAAAAATGAATTTACTATTGGTGTAAATGGTATTATTTTTGCAAAAAAAGTTTGTGACTTTGAACCTAAAATACTCGTTTCTGCTAATCCATTATTTATAAAAAATAATTCTAAATTAATTAAGAGTTGTAATAGTTTAAAATTTTTATCTATCCGAATTCATAAATATATTGATATTAATAAATTATACAATTTTTGTTTAATCAAAAATAAATTCGGTTTTGGTTATAATTGCAATATCAATAATAACTATTATTTTGAAGGTTGGAATGTTACGTATCTAGCTCTTCAAATTGCTTTAGCTTTAGGATTTAATAGAATCGTTATTCATGGATTTGATAATCACTATAATTTACCAAAAAGATTATTAAATAAAGAAAATAAAAAAATTGTAATTAAAAATAAAATTTTAACACAAAATCATTACTTAAAAAATTATTTAAAAAAAGATAATGAATATCATTTACCATCCTTGAGATTATCAAATTATTCATTTCATATTTTATCAAAAATTTATTCACAAAATATTAAATATAAATGAATTCAAGGAATATAATATTTAAACTTAATAAGATATTTTATTTATCAAAAACAAACTTTAAAAATTCTATTCGTGAAGCTGCTTTTGGTGAATATTTTTGGATTGTTTTTGCATTTTTTATATTAGTGTTTTCTAAAACATTTATTTTTTCAAAATTATTTAATACAAGTCCGATAGATTATTTCTTTTATATCAGCGTTTCATTAAGTGCGTGGCAATATCTCCATAATTGTATTGTATCTGGTGTTGATATTTTTTTTAGAAATAAAATACTTCTTAATTACTGCTTAACACCTTTAGAATGGCAACTTATAAAATTTAGTGAATATACTTACCATTATTTAATTAAGATATTTTTTCTTTTATTAATAAACATTTATTTTGATTATCTTAAATTATTTCCCTTAATGATTGGTATATTATTAATTGCAATAATTTGTTTTCTAAGTTTAAAAATCTTTTCAATACTAGGTGTTTTTTTTAGAGATTTTTCTCAATTTATTAAATCAATGATGAATATTTTTTTCTTTATCACACCAATTATATGGTTGCCGATCGGCCTTAGTGATTCAATATTAAGTTTTCTAAAATACAATCCATTTTATTATTTTATTTCGATTAATTATCCATCATTTCAGATTGATTATTTTTTTTTAGGATATGGTAAGATTTTTTTGATTTTTTGTATTGTAATATTGATATCTTTAATTATAGATTTCATGAAAATAAAAATTAAAAAATATATTTAACTTTTATTTTAAAGGTCCCTTATTTTTATAACCAACTTTAATAAATTTGTTTATATTATAAGAGAAAATAATTCTAAAGTTATAATTTTTATGAACCCATATATACGCTTATCAAATTATAGTTTTTTCTTTAAAGAAAAAAGGATTTTTGAAAATATAAATTTTACTTTGTATCAAAAAGATAGAATTGGGATTTGCGGTATAAATGGATCTGGAAAATCAACTTTTTTAAGAATTTTAAGTTCTATTTATGATAATAATTTAATATCATCTAATTTAAATATTTGCCCGATACTTTCATCAGGTGTAGGTTTACTTGATTCTTTAACAGTCATAGAAAATATTAAACGTTTAAGCTATTTAATGAATGTTAAATTTATTGATGAAAAAAAATTAAATGAAATTTTATTAAAATTTGAGTTAAATGATAAACAAGACACTAAAGTTTATTATTTATCGAGTGGGTACAAAATAAGAATATTTTATGTAATTTTCTTTATCACAAACTTTGATATTATTTTTTTAGACGAGTTTGTTAATTTAGGAGATCATAAATTTCAGACGATAATTAAAGATAAATTTACTAGCAAATTAAAAACTACAACTTTAGTAATGGCTTCTCACGATATTTCATTATTGAGAAAATTTTGTACAAAGATATATGTTATAAAAAATTTTAATTTAGAATTACTTCAATGAAAAAAAAAACATTAATAGACTGTATAATAACTACTTACAGAGACCATAATAAATTACTACGTACATTAAAATCACTAGATAATCAAATTAATCTTAGATTTAATAAAATTTATATAATTAATGATAATGGGTACAAGAAAATTGAACAAAAAAAAATTGTTAAGTCATTAAATACAATCATTGATGATATCTCTATAAAGAACATTAAAAAAAATATTAAAATTCATCATAATAAAAATAATATAGGTTTAGGTATGTCAAGAAATGTTGGAATTAAGTTAACTTCATCAAAATATTTTACATTTTTAGATTGTGGTGATGAATTAACTAATGATTTTTTAGAAATTTTTAATTTACATACAAAATTAAACTACGATATTATTCATGGAAGGTTATTAAAAAGAGATATCAAAAGAAATATTTCACAATTTCAGGGTGATTTGTATCGTTATAACATTAATATTCCATCATCAGCATATAAATATTTTTTTGATAATATTCTATTATTTAAACTACCTAACCAAGCAACTGCCAGACTCTATAGAACTCTTTTTATGAAAAGGAAAAAAATTTTTTTTATAAATCAAAAACTTTTGCATGAAGATCTAGCTTTTACTTATAAGGCTATTCATCAGGCAAAAAAACAATATTTTTTAAATAATCCATTTGTATATGTTTGGAATTTTTTCGATGGTTCAATTAGTTCACAATTGACTTTAAAACATTTAACAGATTTTTTATTTATAATTAAAGATACAAGAAATTATTTTAAAAAAAATACAAATATCAATTACAAATTTTTTTATATCAATTCCAGATTATATAACTTTATAAATAGCAAGATATCAGTTACTGATAAAAAGCAACTGAGTCAATTTAAAGATGTAATAGATCATAACATGGTTCAACAAGTTGGTAGAAAGCTGACTATCTATGATGTACATAAATCCTTAAGAAATAAGATAAATAAAAAAATTGTAGACTATTATCTAGTTTCAAAACTTAAAAAGTTTCTATCTAAAAACTTATCTGAAAAAATGAAAACAATTTTAAGATATATTTTAATAAATAGAAAACCTCAAATTAAACCTAAATTTCTACCAGTATCAATTAGTCCAAGTAAAAATGAGGATATTTTGATTTTAAAAAAATTAAAAAATAAATACAAAAATAAGAGATGTTTTATAGTTGGAAATGGCCCAAGCTTAAATAAGACTGATTTAAAAAAACTTAAACATGAATTTACATTTGGTTTTAATTCTATTTTTTTACATAAAAATTTTTTTCCAAATTTTTATATTGTTGAAGATAAATGGGTGATTAAAGATAATTTAGAAAAAATTAAAAAGATAAAAACTAAATATAAATTTATTCCAGCACATTATGAGAAAAATTTTGATAAACGTGATAATTGTATCCACTATCCAATGGATTTAACCTTTTATAGAACTGGTAATTGTAATTTTAGTAATGATATAACAGATAGGGTATTCTCTGGTCAGAGTGTCACTTATCATGCAATTCAATTTGCATATTATATGGGTTTTAATCCTATTTATTTAGTGGGTGTAGATTTTAGTTATATAAAACCGAAAACAATTATTCAATCTGGAGTAACTTGGCTTTCTACAGGTGATGATCCAAACCATTTTGATAAAAATTATTTTGGTAAAGGTAAAACATTTCATGATCCACAATTAGATAAAGTTAAAAAAAATTATGAGCTTGCACATAATTTTTTAAAAGATAAAAATAAAAAAATTTATAACGCTACTATTGGCAGTAAATTAAAAGTTTTTCCAAAAGTAGATTATAAAAAACTTTTTAAATAATCATTGGATTAAAAAATCAAAAATTTTATTATTAGTCTATTTGGTTATATTAGTATTGTATCATCTCACTTATCAACTGAAATAAAACATGAGGATAGTTTAGTTGATAATTTATCCTTTAATAATACACTTCCTAAATAAATAAAATTATATAAATCTTAATTTTTATATATAGAATATTAAGTAGAATTTTTTTTAAAATAAAATGCAATCAGTTTTAATTACCGGAGCAAATGGCGGACTTGGTAAAGCTTTGGTGGAGATATTTCAAAAAAATAATTTTGAGATTATTGCATTAGATATAAAGTTTAATAATTTAGTAAAGTTTAAAGACAAAATAAATTTTATTAAATATGATTTATCTAACAAAAAGAAGATTTCTAAAATTAGTAAAATAATTAATAAAAATAAAATTGATTTATTGATAAATAACGCTGCTATCTGTGAGCCTCAAAGTATAGATAATATAAAGATCGATAATTTTATGAAAACCCTAAATATAAATTTTATCTCGCATGTATTTTTAACTTTAAATTTACTTGAAAATATAAAAAAAAATAATGGTACAATAGTAAATATTTCAAGTATTCACGCAAATATTTCTAAAAAAAATTTTTTACCATATGCTTTATCAAAATCTGCTTTAACAAGTTTTTCTAAAAATCTTAGTCTTGAATCAAGTGGAAAATTTTCTGTAATTAATATTGAACCTGGAGCAGTAAGTACAAAAATGCTTAATAAAGATTTGTCACCAAGGCAGATAAAATCTTTAACCAAAATAATACCAAACAAAAAAATTATTGATACCAAGAATTTAAGTCAATTGATATATTCTTTTACAAATCCCAAAATAAAACAATTGTTAAATGGAGTAAATATTCAGATTGATGGCGGTATATCAAACTTACTAAATGATAATTAGTAAAAATTATTCATTTAGTAAATTATTAAAATGCTGTAAATTTATATTCTTAAAGATATTTAACGATGAACAAGATTAAAATTTTTAAAAATTATGTATTATTAGCTTTTTCATATGTTGTTTTATTTTTTTTTATAAATGCAATTCATTTTCATTTTTTTTTTCCTAAAGTAATACTTTATTCTTTGCTATTTGATACGATCATAGCTTTATTAGTGTTGACAGTTTGTTTAATCTTTATCAATAGAAAATATTATTTTTCTGATAATATATTAATCACAATCTTTTTTCTTTTAACAATAACACAATCTTTAATAATTTATTCTCTTTTAATACCGACTGTTGTGGATAGATCCCTTAGCATATATCTTTTAAAACATCTTGATAAAAATAAAGGCTCTTTAACCATGTCTGAATTAACTAAGATTGCTAAAGACGATTATTTTAAGGATATGAATGTGCTAGAAACTAGAATTAATGAACAACTTGCAACAGGATCAATTGAAGTTGTAAATAATGAAGTTGTTTTAACCGATAAAGGAAAAAATTTAATTTATATATTTTCATTTATAAAAAGTTTTTTATTACCAAGAAAAAATTAAATCATGGACTGCAATAAAATAAATTAAAATGAAAAACTATACACTAAAAAATTTATTTAATTATTCAAATTATTTTATCAATTGGTCGAAGAATCTTTTAAAGACTTTTTTACATCTTGTATTTGATTTGGATAAAAAGATTCTTATTTTCTTAATTTTATTCTTAATAGGTGTAATTCAATATTATTATTTATTAGGATACAATTTTAGTTTTTATTATGCTTCCGCTGATTATATAGATGCTACAAATCGTATGTTTGACTTAGGTTGGCCAATTATATCAAATAACACAGCTAATACTCGTACATGGTTCTACCCTTTTATATTGAAAATTTTTGGTTCAGGTAGTCTAAATTTTTTACAAATAATATTTTGGCAAAATTTATTAACTTGCTTTTTTCCGTGTATTATTTTTTTAGTGTTAATTAACCTCAATAGAGAATTAAAATTTAACTTCATTTTTTGTTTAATCTTAAGTATTTCATGTTGTCTTCTAGTATTTAGCCGAACTTTACTTAATGAAGTCCCTTATATTATATTAACATCTTTATTTTGTGTTTTGTCTCTAGTTTTAATAGACTTCCAAAAAAAGATATTAATATTTTTACCCTTGATAGTAGTTTGTTTTTTTTTACTAGCTACTCGTCCCACAGGAATTGTTTTTAGTATTACTCTAATTTTTCTGTTATTTATTTATTTTCGCTATTCTCAAATAAATATAAAACTTCTACTCTATTCTATATTATTTATTTTCTTAGTAATATTTGCTAATAATTTATTAAATAAAAAATTAAACTCTGACTACACTTCAGGTGCTTTTATTTTTTCAACTATAAATATAATTCCATATCTAGGTAATAAACATGAAAAACAACTTAAATTTGATCCAATAAATATTAACTCTCATAAACAAATTCTTCAATTAATGTCTGATTATGAAACTACTTATAGAGGTATTAAAGCACAAAAAAAACATATTAAGAAAATTAATATAAACATTGAAAAAGATTCTTGTAAATTTTTAGGAACAAAATTATCAAGTTGTTTTCTTATGTATGCAAATTTAGAGACTTATTGGCAAGCTAAATGGATATATATAAATAAATTTGGACTAAATGGTGCAAATAAAAGATTGAAGGAATTAGCATTTGAAACAATTATTAATGATCCAATAGAATACTTCAAGATATTTAGTAAAAATTTTTTTTGGTTTTTAGTTGGTACTGGTGGTGGCAAAAATATTTCATATGAACGAAATGAATTTGGACCTTATCTTAAAAATAATAATCACACTAAATTTTTTACAAGATATATTAAAAAGAATTCAGAAACTACATATGACCCATTTACTATTAAAATTGCAAATAAGCTGTTAGGTAAAGATTACGAGGAAGTATTAAATAAGATTAATAGTAACGTTAACTATAAAACATTAGATAAAAAACATAAAAATTTTAGATATTATTTTACACCAATTTTTAATATCACTTGGTTATTAGGAATTTTTTCTGGAATGATTTTGATTTTAATGTTTTCAATAAACTTATTTTCTCGAAACTTCGATAAATTATTTAGGGAAGAATTGATAATAGGAGCTTGTTTGTTTTTAGTGTTAATTGGTCATGCAATTACAATATCTCTTACTCACCCCCCTTTGGGCCGTTATTTAATACCGCTACAACCGATAAGTATAACTTTGTTCGTTATAATTTGTAGGATAATTTTAATTAAATATAAAGAAATCAAAATTAATATTTCAATATGAAATTAATTTTTACTAAACCAATTTTTATATACACAATAATAATTAAGATAATTTTATCTATTTTATTTTCATCATATTATAGCAGTGAACTTTTTATACCATTTTTGAATTCTATATCTTTAGAAAACTGGAATCCGTGGGAAAGTAGTTACTTAAATGGGAGAATAGATGCTTTTCCTTATCATGGATTTATGCTTATTTTATTGGCACCATTTAGTCTATTGGGAGATTTAATTGGGCAAAGTGGTTTTTTTATAAAAATTCCACTTTTATTAGCAGATATAAGTATTTTAGTTGTACTTCTTAAACTTATACCAAACAATGAAAATAAAATATTTTTTTATTATTTTTTAAATCCAATCATTATTTATGGAACATATATTCATTCTCAGCTAGATATTATTCCAACAGCACTTCTTTTTATAAGCACTTACCTTTTAACTTTTCAAAAATTAAGCCTGTCTTCTATTTTTTTTGCATTAGCTGCAGCTACTAAAATTCATGTAATATTAGCGTTGCCAATAATTACATATTATTTATATATAAATTTTCCAAAAATTGAAGTTTTTAAATATTTTTTAGCATCTATAACTATTTTTTTGTTTTTTGATCTTCCATTCATTTTTAGTGATGGTTTTTTTAATATGGTTTTATCTAATCCAAAACAATCTTTACTATTTGATACTTTTTATAATGTTGGATCACTTAAATTCTTTTTACCAATAGCGGCAATAATGCTTATTTATTTACACTTACTTAACCAAAAAAAACTCAATAATGATATTGTATTTTTTTATTTTGGGATTCTTTTTATATCAATAATAATTTTTATATATCCTGCGCCAGCTTGGTATATATGGATGACACCGTATATTTGTTTCTTTTTCATTAAGAACGATAATCAAAAAAACTCAATAATAATACACACTATATTTTCATCATGTTATATCATTTTTTTTATTTTTTTTTATATTAGTGAGTACAAAGATATTATCTTTTTAGGTCAAATTTTAGATTTTAAAATTAGAAATGAAATATTACGTGATTTATCGTTTACAATTTTAAATGTTTCACAAATTTTAATAATTTATGCTTATTATATTTATGGAACAAAAAGTAATTCTATTTTAAAAAAAAAAACCAACCTTTTAATTGGTATTGGTGGAGATAGTGGTAGTGGTAAATCATCATTACAATCTATTTTGAAGAATATTTTTGGAAAAAAACTTCTTACAATTGAAGGAGATGCTGAACATAAATGGGAGCGTGATAATGTTAATTGGAATAAATTTACTCACCTTGATCCAAAGGCCAATAATATGCACAATCAAGCTGATGCTCTTCTAGAACTAAAAAAAAATAAAAATATTATTAGAAGTGATTATGACCATAACATAGGAAAATTTTCAAAACCAAAGTTGATAAAACCAAAAGAATTTATATCAATCGCAGGTCTTCATCCATTTTACCTACCTAAACTTAGAAAAATTATTGATTTTAAGATTTATCTAGATACTGATGAGACTTTAAGAGAACATTGGAAAATACTTAGAGATACTTTAGAACGAGGATATGAAAAAAAGAAAATAATTCAGCAACTTAAAGACAGGATAAAAGATGCAAAAAAATATATTCTTCCTCAAAAAAACTTTGCAGATTTGGTTGTTAATTTTTTTCCAATCAATTCTTTTACCCCTGGAATAAAGGATTCAAAAATTGACATTGGTCTTAAGATAACTATTAATGCTAATATAAATATAGAGGAAATTACAAGAGTTCTTAATAGTAATTTTTTTATTTGGGACTATAATGATGATTTAAGATCTCAATATTTGATATTTAAAGATATACCTAAAACTAATTTTGAGACTTTAGCAAATAATACAATTGAAAATTTAAATGAAATCATTGACTTGAATGCTGATTGGCGCATAGGTTACTATGGTTTTATTCAATACATATGTTTAAAGATAATTTCTGAAAAATTAAAAGAAGATTAATAAATTGAAATATAAAGGAATATTACTAGATATAGATAATACATTATATTCATATAATGAAGCTCATCATGCAGCAGTTAAAAGTGTTGTGAAACATTTTAGAAATGAATTTAACCTTGATGAAAAAATCATTACATCTTGTTACGAAAATGCTAGAAAAAAAGTTCACATTGATTTAATTGGAACCGCTGCGTCGCATAATAGACTACTTTATATCCAAAAAATGTGTGAATTTTTTGAGATTAATCCACTTAAACACAGTTATAAAATATTTAAATTATATATGGATAATTATCTAAATAATTTAAAACCTTACGATGGTGTATATGATTTGTTAGAAAAATATAAAAATAACATATGCTTTGTAACAGATCTTACCTCCGATATTCAATACAGAAAAATTGAAAAATTGAAACTTGATAATTATTGTAAATTAATCGTTACCAGTGAAGAAGCAGGCAATGAAAAACCACACTCATATATATTTATGTTAGCATTACAAAAACTTAATTTAAATAATCATGAGGTTTGTATGATAGGAGATAATTTTAATAAAGATATTATTGGAGCAAATAATCTTAATATAGATGCTATATGGTTTAATCATAACAAGAATGATGATAGTAATTATAATTATCAAAATATTAAAATAGTCAGTAATTTTAAACAAATATTGGAGTTAGTTTGATTGAGATAAAAAACTTAGTAAAAATTTCAAAAATAGCTGGAGAAAGATTTGATTTAGTTCAGGCTGCTGGCGGCAATACTTCAGTTAAACTTAAAAATGATATAATGCTTATTAAAGCTTCAGGGTTTTTATTAAGTGATATGACCGTTAATGATGGCTTTTCAAAAGTAAATACAAAAAAAATAACTAATATTTTAAAAAATAAAAAGATAAAATACGAGGTTAATAAAAGAAAAAGAGAGCTTCTTGTAAAAAAACTTATAGAAAAAGCTACTATAAATAAAAAAAATCGACCATCAATTGAGACACTACTTCATTCAACTTTATATAAGTATACCCTTCATACCCATCCGATTGTTGTAAACATGATTGTTGTTCAAAAAAGATGGAAAGAAATTCTTTTATCAATTTTTAAAAATGAAGATATTGCTTTAATACCTTATAAAACACCAGGTATAGAATTGGCTCTGGAACTTGATAAAGTAATAAGTGCATCTAAAAAAAAACCTAAAATTTATTTTTTACAAAATCATGGCTTAATTATTAGCTGTAATAATAGTTCAGATATTCCAAAACTTACTGAGTTAGTTTTACATAAGCTAGAAAAATTTTTGAATGTTGATATGTACAGATATAAATTAACAAATAAAATTTCAAAGTTACTAAATAAAGTTGAAAAAAATTCAAATGTAATATTTTTATGTGAAGACAAATATTTAAATGAAAAAATTTCTAAAAATAGAAAACTGTTTACTCAAACACCTTTTTGTCCAGATAGTTTAGTTTTTTGTGGAGTAAGGTCTATTATACTAAATAATTTAACTGATTCAAAAGTAATAAGAAATTATAAAAATAAATATAAAGAACTTCCTAAAGTTATAATTATCAATAAATATATCTTTTTTAACTCTAATAGTATTAAAAAAGCACGAGAGACCGAAGAGGTAATGAAATTTCATATTATGGTTTTAGAAAAAAACTTGAATAAAAAAATAAATTTTCTTGAGTCTAAAGAGTTATCTTATTTAAGTTCTTGGGAAGCTGAAAATTTTAGAAAAAAAATTTAAAATTAAATTATAATTTTTGATACTAAAATATTTATAAAAATATAAATGCACATAATAATTCCAATGTCAGGGGTAGGTAAAAGATTTATTATGGAAGGGTATAAAACCCCAAAACCTCTAATAATAGTGGACGGAAAACCAATCATAGAACACGTTTGTAATCTTTTTCCTAATGAAGATAAATTTACTTTTATATGTAACTCTACACATCTTGCTAATACAAATATTAGGCAAATTTTAAAAAATATAAAGCCAAAAGCAAATATTATAGAAATTCAAAATCATAAAAAGGGGCCCGTTTATGCCGTTACTCTAATCAAAGATCTGATTGAAGATGATGAGGAGGTGATAGTAAATTATTGTGATTTTGGAACTTATTGGAATTATAAAGATTTTTTAAAACATACAAGAGATAGAAATGCTGATGGAGCTATTCCCGCTTATAAAGGTTTTCATCCACACATGCTTGGTAATACCAATTATGCATTTATAAAAGATAAAAATCAATGGATGATAGATATTAAAGAAAAGGAACCTTTTACGAATAATCGAATGGAAGAATATGCTTCTAATGGAACATATTACTTTAAAAAAGGATCATATGTTAAGAAATATTTTGAAGAGTTGATGAAAAAAAAGATATGCGTTAAAGGTGAATACTACGTTTCACTTGTTTTCAATCTTTTGGTAAGAGACAGTTATAAAGTTTCAATATATAAAATCCAACATATGCTTCAATGGGGCACGCCTCAAGATTTAATTGAGTATAAATCTTGGTCAAAATATTTTACCAATATAATTAAAAATAAAAATATATGTTTCGCAAAACGAAACAGTTTTACACTAATTCCTTTAGCCGGTAGAGGATCTAGGTTTTACAAGTTAGGCTATAAAGATCCCAAACCTTTGATTGAGGTTAGTGGAAAACCTATGATCATTCAAGCGGCAAACTCATTACCAAAAACTCAATCTATAATTTTTGTTACTTTAAGAGAACATTTAGAAAACTATTCTCTTAAGTATATTTTGAAAGATGAATTTCAAGATGCAAAAGTTATATCAGTAGATGAAGTTACTAAAGGTCAAGCAATAACTTGTTCTTTAGGATTAAAAAATTTAAATGATAATTCATCTCTTCTTATAGCAGCGACAGATAATGGAATGATATTCGATCAAAAAAAATACCTCCAACTTATTGATGATGAAAAAGTTGATGCAATTATATTTACATTTCGAAATCACATTAGCAGCAAAATTAATCCTCATATGTATGGTTGGGTAAAAATAGATGGAAATAATAGAGCAATGAATGTCTCAGTAAAAGTACCAATTTCAAAAAATCCTTATGAGGATCATGCTATCGTAGGCACATTTTGGTTTAAAAAGATTAAATATTTTAATGAAGGATTACGAAGCATGATTCAAAAAGATATCAGAATTAATGATGAATTTTATGTAGATAGTGTGATGGATGAATTAATTAAATTAGGTCTAAATGTCAAAGTTTTTGAGATTAATGATTACATTTGTTGGGGAACACCGAATGATTATGAAACTTTTAAATATTGGCAAAGTTATTTTCATAAAGCTAAATCACATCCTTATAGATTGGAGCAAGATCCCACTGTAAATAAAAACAAAATAAGTGAACTAGAAAACAGTTTTAATAATTTTGGTCAAGAACACCGGTGAGTAAATCAAAAAAACAATTTAAAAGATTTCTAGTTGCAGGAACATGTGCAGTAGCTACTGACTTAACCTTTTATTTTATAATAATTAACTTTTTAAATTATGATATTTCTAAAACTATCTCATTTATTTTAGGTACAGTGGTAGCATTTATAATAAATAAATATTGGACTTTTGAAAAATATGAAAAAAGTTTTAAACAAATTTTTCAATTTTCAACTTTGTATATTTCAACTTTATTTGCAAATATTTTTACAAATCGTTTGATACTGGAGATTACAGAATTAGTATTTTTTGCTTTTATTTTTGCCACTACAGTGAGTACAGTTCTTAATTTTATTGGACAAAAATGGTGGGTCTTTAGATGATGTTATAAATAACAATAGTTTTTTTTATTTTAGCGTATGTAAATTACAGATATTTAAATATTGGATATTTATCGTTAGTTGAAATTGATAAATATGCTTTTCATCATAGCTTAATTAATATGTTTGAGGGTGTTATATAACTAGATGTAACAAAATTATTTTCTTACTTTTTATAAAGAAAATGATTATTTTTTTATATGGAAAAAAAAGAAATAAAATTGTCAATAATTGTACCATGTTTTAATGAGTCAGAAAATATTCCTTTGGTTTTTGAAAAATTTCATAATAGGATAAATAGATCTGATATAGAGGTACTTTTTATAAATAATGGATCAACAGATAATTCTGAAGAAATTTTTGATCATTTAATCCCAAATTATTCTTTCGCCAGAGTTATAAAAATAAAAAAAAATATAGGTTATGGTTTTGGTATAACCACAGGCCTTGAAGAAGCAAAGGGAAAGTTTATTGGATATATGCATGCAGATATGCAAACAGACCCAAATGATATGCTAAAAGCTCTAAAAATTTTAGAAAAACAAACAGATCCAAAAAATTGTTTAATTAAAGGAGATAGAAAAGGGAGGTCTATTTTTGATCAGATTTTCACATTAGGAATGAGTTTGTTTGAATCAATTTATTTAGGCTCTAAGCTTTGGGATATAAATGCTCAGCCAAATATATTTCACAGAGGTTTTTTTGATATTATAAAACATAACTGTCCAAAAGATTTTTCACTAGATTTGTATATTCTTTATATGGCTAAGAAAAAAAACTTAAATGTAATTCGTTTTGATGTAAAATTTCCAAAAAGGACCTATGGTATTTCCAAATGGAATACCGGTGTAATTGCAAAATGGAAGTTTATAAAAAGAACAATAGATTTTAGTATAAAACTCAAAAAGGAACTATAATGTACTATATTGCTCATAGAATAAATACTATCAAAGAACTTATAAAAGTTCCTAAGAAGTACGGAGTAGAAATTGATCTTAGAGACTATGGAGATAAAATTATTTTACAGCATGATCCATTTAAAAAAGGGGAGGATTTTGAGGAGTATCTCAAGTTTTATAATCATAAACTCATAATATTAAATATAAAAAGTGAGGGTATTGAATTTAAAGTACTAGATATATTAAAAAGATATAAAATTAAAAATTATTTTTTTTTAGATAATAGTTTTCCAATGATTAATTTACTAAGTTCTATGGGTGAAAAAAAAATTGCTATAAGGTTTTCTGAATTTGAGGGTATTGATACAATTCGTGCAATGTCTCGAAAGGTAAGTTGGATTTGGGTAGACTGTTTTTCAAAACTACCTATAACTTCAAAAGATTATGAAATCTTTAAAAAATATAAATATAAACTCTGTCTAGTTTCACCTGATCTTCAAAATCAGAGTGAAAAAATAGAGAAATACAAGCTATTCATAAAAAAGAAAGGAATTAAATTTGATTTGATTTGTACTAAATTATATAACATTAAAAGATGGATAAATTAACTAAAATTGATTTCATTGCCTAATAAGTTATAAAATATAGGCAAATTTTATATGGCCTATCTATAAAAATTTAATTTTAAAAAATGTACATAATTTAGTTGATAATATTCTTTTAGAAATAGATTCAATGTTTAAAAATAAGTTTTTTTATAAAAAAAATCTGATCACTCATTTAGTCATAGCATCTATAATACCCTTTTTAATATGGGGTCCTTTTTTACCAGATTTAATTGTAAGTATTTCAGCATTATTTTTTTTATTTTACTCATTTAGAAACAATGATTTTTTTTATTTTGAAAATAAACCATTTTTAATATTTTTGTTATTTTATATTATAGTGTCATTAATCAGTTTACAGTCAGATAATATACCTTTAAGCATAAAAAGTTCTCTACCTTATTTTAGAATAGGTGTGTTTAGTTGTTTTATTTGGTATTTAATTGATCGTGATAAAAGTATTTTAGCTTATTTTTATTATGCATTAATTTTATGTTTTTCAGCTTTGGTAATTGATGGTTATACTCAATATTTTATAGAATTTAATTTATTAGGAATTGAAATTTCTGGTATTCGTGTTTCATCTTTTTTTGATGAAGAATTAATTATGGGTTCGTATTTATCAAGATTGTTTCCCTTATTGTTTGCTTTATTTTTAGTAAAGAAAAAACAAAAATATGAAATTTATTTTATAGGACTTCTATTTATATTTGTGGATGTATTAATTTTTATGTCTGGTGAGAGATCTTCTTTTTTCTTTTTAAATTTATCAACTCTTTTTATTATTATATTAATTAAAGAGTATCAGAAATTTAGATTAATAACATTTATTATAGCAATTATTTTTATTTTTGTATTAAGTTTAAATTCGTCATCATTGTCTCATAGAATGTTCAAGGGGCCTGCTGAACAAATGGGTTTTATTGAAAGTTCAAAAGAACCAGTTATTTTTTCAAAAATGCATGATAGTCATATTAGAACTGCATATAAAATTTTTAAAGATCAACCCATTTTTGGACATGGTCCAAAAATGTTTAGAATACTATGTAAAGATGAAAAATACGCTACTGGCAAATATCCTTGTAGTACACATCCTCATAATTTTTATATCCAATTATTGGCTGAGACAGGTATCATAGGATTTTTATTTTTATTTAGTGCTTTTATTTATGTTGTTTACATAGCTTTAAGACAATTTAAATCAATAATTTTGAAACAAAAAAGACCTCTAACAGATTATCAGATTTGCTTACTTGCTGGAATATTAATTTCAGTTTGGCCTTTTTCACCAAATGGTAATTTTTTTCATAATTGGCTAATGATTGTCTATAGCTTACCTGTTGGTTTTTATCTTCAATCTATTTATTCAGGTAAAAAACTTTAAAAAATATTTTTTTTATTATATTTTAAGTTAAGTTATTTTTATGAAGATTATATTAATTATGGGTTTACCAGGCTCAGGAAAAACAACTTTAGCAGAGCAGTTATCTCCAATGCTGAATGCTAAAAGATTAAACGCTGATGAAGTTAGAAAAGAAGCAAATGATTGGGATTTTTCTGAAGAGGGAAGAAAGAGACAAGCAAAAAGAATGTCAGATTTTGCTTTTAAATTAAAAGAGCAAGGGTTTAATGTTGTAGCAGATTTTATTTGCCCAACACCAGAAGCGAGAAGCTTATTTCCTGCTGATTATATTATATGGGTAGATACTATTAAAGAAGGAAGGTTTGATGATACTAACAAAATGTTTGTCAAACCAGATAAGTTTGACTTTCATGTAACTACACAAGATGCTAAAAATTGGGCACCAAAAATACTTAAAGATATAAATTTAAAATAAGGGGTAAAATCATGTCATATAAGTGGGATAATAAAAAACCAACAGCTCAAATGTTAGGAAGATGGCAGCCATTTCATGACGGTCATTATACTTTATTTAAAGAAATAATAAAAAAAACTGGTCAGGTATGCATTCAAATAAGAGATGTTCAAGGAGTTGACGACAATCCGTTTGATTTTGAAACTGTAAAAAAAAATATTGAAGATAGATTAAATCC
>TARA_B100001093_G_scaffold519390_1_pt1 | contig 21399 bp, 17 predicted proteins | sample TARA_B100001093 | Tara Oceans TARA_B100001093 (sample SAMEA2623116) | marine metagenome | biome: marine biome (ENVO:00000447); feature: surface water layer (ENVO:00002042); material: "saline water (ENVO:00002010), including plankton (ENVO:xxxxxxxx)" | depth 5 m | reverse complement strand
AAGACTGAAGAATATATATATATTTTTTTTTGTAACAAAGTAGGTTATCAAAAAATAGCATAATGATATTATTTGAAGATTTGAAAACATTTCATAATGACTTGCTATCCCCCTCCATGTTTGATTTATTCCAAAAGTTATTAATTCGGCATTCCTACTTAGACTAAATAAAAAATTTGAGAAGGAATTAAAGTAAGTATTTATTCCAAGTAACAGTGAAAAAATTTGATAAAATATTAAAATTTTTGCTGATGTTTCCATATCAGATACTAAATTATTTAATTTATTAGTTTTAAGTTGCCTAAAAATATTAAAAAATAAAACTATAAAAGATAAATACCAAATCAATGCTGGGATATGGTATTGAATATCAGGAAAAATAGAAATTAAATACATGTATCTCCCAGGATATTTGATGCCTTTTAGGTATCTAGATGAGTTAAATACCTCCTGCTCACTTTGCTTATCAAATTGGGATTTACTGAGAAGTTCTAAATCTTCTATTTCTAAAAAAGTATTTCTTTTTTTTGTAATTTCGCTTAAATTACTTGTTTCCTCGAATTGAAATTTTCCATCAGCAATTTGCATTTCAATACTTGGAGAATTTATTGCTGGATAAATTAAAGATAAAGCCAATGAGAAGATAACCAACAGAAGAATTTGTTCTTTTTTGTATTTATTTATGTTAGTTATAGAAAAAAGTATGTAATAGATAAAAAAATCAAAAAACCATGGAATCCCAAAACCTGTACTAATAAAAGGGAAGCAACAGAGTAACAACAGATTAAGATGAAAGCTATTGTTTTGTAGGTATTGAAATAAAATAAAGCATTTCAAAATTGAAAAAAATATAAATAAATAAAGCATAAAACTGGATTCAAAAGAGTTAATAGTAAGATTTATAGAAAATACTGAAATAATTAAACCTAAGATAACTACTAGTAAAAATTGTAAATTAATTCTTTTTAAATTTTGAAAAATTTTATTTTTCTTAATTAAAACTAAACTTGTAATAAACAAAATAACGAATTGATTAAATATGACTCTCGCTGTTCGTGGAAAGTAAGTGTAATAGAGATATTTATTTTCATAAACGTCAAAATATTTATCCTTTAGTGTAAAGTAACAATGTCTATTTTGAGTTCCTTCATTTACAAACTGTACTTGATAAGTAACACTTTCTGATTTTCCAAAATCAAAAAAATAATTCTTTAAATATTCTAGAAACACAATGTCAACACATTGTTGTGTGTAAATGTAACCAGATAATAAAAAGATTGATAATAGAAATAATGAAAATTTGTTAATTTTTATATTTTTCATTATTTTGTTGATGTTAATATGTTGACAGTAAAATTGCTAATCATCGACTGTGACTAATACGTGATTTTTGTGAAAGATTCTAAACATTAATGTTAAAATTTTAAAAGTGATAGGTTTACAAAAACTTACTTTTAAGAAAATAAAATATCGTTTAATCATTCCAATATTGCTTTTCTACTATTTTTTATATAACTTCAGACCAGAAAGTTTGTTTAATATTGTAAAACAGTATGTATTTGGAGGTTATCAAAACATACAATTTGAAAATCCAGGATTTTTTTTATATGTTTCAATAGTTTTCTACTTTTTAACATTTTTTTACTCTAAAAAACATGGAGAAATGAGCAGGTTTTTTTTATTTATAGTTTTGTATGATCTATTCGATATCTTCAAAAGCTGGACACAAAACAAGTATCTTTATGTCGTTTATTTAGTTTTGTTAACTTTGTTTTACTTTAACATCTCAATGAGCAAATCAAAAAATAGTGAGATTAATATTAAAAACTATTTAAATTATTTAATAATTTTAGGATTTGTATTTGTTAAGACCCCTCCTTTTACTTCTGGCTGGTCTCCTAGTGAATGGTTTAAAGTCTCAAGGGGTTATTTTGGTTTATTTGCAGGCAGAGATGACAACAGTGCGTTTATGACACCTAATTCGACAAGAACTTTTCTTTATGACTTAACTAGTGGAGGCATAATTAATCTATTTGGGATTGAAGTAGGGTATATCTTAATTAAATCTTTTTCGATATTTGTAGTTTCTTACGCAATTTATCGAATTTTTAAATCCTTAAATTTAAATTTTGCCCAGCAAATTTTTGTAATTTCAATCTTTGTGATTAACCAAGACTTAATTGGTGGAAACGAAATAATTGGAATATTTGAGGAAGACAGGTTTGCAGTCTCATTTTCAATTATTGCTTTATCGTATTGGAACGAAAATAATTTTAAGAAATTTTCTTTTTACACAGTTCTCTCAATATATACACATATTCAAATTGGTATATTTTGGTTTGGTTTTGTAACAATTTTTGAACTATTTCGTAAAAATAAAAATTTTATAAAATTTTTTAATATTATAACAATCAGTTCACTTCCTGTATTGATTCCAACTGGCTATGAGTTTTTATTTGGTAGCAATGAGATTGTTTACGCTTTTAACAAGCCTAGTAGATGGGTATATGCATTTATTTTTCAAGCTTTTCATGTGGCACCATTCGAGGTGGATGGAATAATTTTTAATGATTTTTTAATCAGGAATTGGGCAAATGGTTTTACAAATATTTTTGTTTTTATTTTTGTCACTCTCTATCTAGTTAGGGTTGTAAAAAATAAAAAATTAAATTATTTTCTTATTTTCTTCATAATCTATTTTCCACTATCAATTATTTTGCATTATTTTGACTCAAAACTTAGTAATCCCGGAAACTTATCCAGCCTATTCTTATTTAGACACGATACTGTTTTTTACTTAATTATTCTTTGCATACTCGTAAAAAATTTAAAAGATAATTTTGAAATAAGAAAAGTTATAATTTTCTCATCATTAATTCTATTTTGCTTGATAAATATTCACTTATCTAAAGCTACTAAATACAACACAATAGATAATCAAGTTCAAAAGACTGAGAAAATTCTTAAAGAGATTAATCCAGAATTTATTTTAATTGAACCTAGTAAGGAACTTTATACAGGGGGAATTGAACTAAGAACTGGGATACCTACTTATGTTTCACAGAAATACATTACGAATAGTCTTTCTAATTTTCCAGAATGGTATGAAAAACTTGAGTTACGAGGACGGTTTTTTCAAGGCGAATGTAGCTTATTTTTTGAAACAAATTTAGAGTATTTTATTGGCCGAGAAAATAATCTTACAAAATGTGGAGAGTTGTTTTTCCCAAATGGAGATTATTCGATATTTAAGGTACCAGAACAGATAGGATTCAATTTACCAGCATTTAATTCCTCTTGTGAATTTACTATAAATGAAGCTGAAAATATTTTAATTGCGGAAAGAAAAACTAACAATTTATCATTTGAAATTGAAATAATTTATGAGGATTCTTCTCTAAACTGTGCTGGTAAAGTAATTGGTACAAATTTGCCACAAGGTGCTTTTGTAAATAAAGATGTAGAGAAGATTGTTTTAGTAGCTGATAAATAAATCATTTTTATAATTTATGGATTATAAAAATTTAAATTAAAATCTAGTAAATGAGAAAAGTTTATTTAATAATATTTTTGTTGTTTCTTGCATGTGGAGCGAATGAAACTACTGATTTAGAAAGCTCTGTAGAACCCTTAAATGTGGTTGACAACAAAGAAGTTGAAGTAGATGAAAATTTTGAAAGTAATGATTTAGAGAATAGCAATTTTGACGACTCTCAAACAGGTAGTTTTAATTTGCCAGTATTCAATGGGGAGTGTATTTATTCTGAAACCGAGGCAATGCAAGAGCTACAAGCATTAAGAGAATCAAACAATCTAGAGTTTGAAGTCAATATTATTTATCAAACTGGTCCAGCTGAATGCGCCGGTAGAGTATGGGGCGCAAGCATAGCTCAAGGAGCGATAATTGATGTCAATACATCTCATATTGACTTAATTGTTGGTAAAACTGATTTAAACACTCAAAGTAGAGAAGAAGTGCCAAGTGAGTATGATAGAACTAGTGATTTAGGCCCTGTTGAAGCAAATTTACTTTTTGACTTTAGTAGCTTTGGTGATTACATAACTGATATTGATTATTTCAGCGACATAGATACATATTTTTTTGTTGGTCACCAAAATTCAACAGTTTATACTTTTGATCCAGAATCAAAAGAAATAATTTCTCTTATAGATTTGAGCAGTTATATTGGCACAACAGAAAATTGGGAAACTGGATTACTTTCAATCAATCCCATAAAATTTGAAGATAATAAACTTTATTTTCTTGCAGGATACACAGACAAAGAAATAAGAGTTTCTATTTCAATTTTTAGCTATGACTACAAACTTGATGAAACAAAAAAAGAAAAAGAACTTTTTCTTTCTCCTCAAAATAGCAATTTAGACTGGCTTAATTGCGGAAATATTGAAAGATTTAATGAAAACACATGGGTTTTTTGCGTAGGTGATCAAGATTCATTGTATGCACTTAATGAAACATCATTAAGAACAGACCTATATTCTGGAAAATTAATAATGTTTTCTTTAACTGAGTCTTTTGAGATTATTCCTGCAAATACGCCTGTGTATAATCCTGAAATATTCTCTCCAGTTGGCGGAGATGTTAGACCTGAATCAGTATTGTCTACTCCAGGTATTAAAAGCAAATTTGAGATTGAACATATTCTAGCCCTTGGTTTTAGGAATCCCTGGGGGTTTGCAATAGGTGATGGGTATATCTTTGCTCCAGACGTTGGTTTAAACAAGGTTGAAGAAATTAATTTTATTGATTTAAATTCGCTCGAGCCAAAGTTTTATGGCTGGCCACATAAAGAAGGCGAGTTTTATTATGCCAAAGATGAAATTGGCAAATTTTGGGATTATGAAGTAAAGCCAATATATTCTCACGCTTCTGTGGATAATAGATGTGCAAATATTGGCGGTGCAATTCATAAATCTAATTCACTTCCTGGCTGGAATGAGTATTTCTTTTTTTTAGACCAATGTACATTTGAAATTTTTATAATTAATAAATCTGGTGAAAAAGTTTTTCGTACACAGTCTTCATCAATTTCTAGTGCTCCAGTTGTTGTAAAGAATGACAAGTTTGGAAATATAATTATTTCAACATACACTGGTCAAATATTTTTGCTAGATTTAGGATCACTTAATTTTTAAATATTAAAACAATTTAAATATTTCTAGATAAAGAATCAATCATTGTTTAAAAATATAAAGTTCAGTAGTCTTAGTTAATAAATTACATTACAAAAACTTAATTATGAAACTTAATGAATTTAAAAACGAGAAATTATTAAATAAAAAAATATATGTCCCTGCATTTTTCTTATTATTTTTGATTAAGTTAATAAATAATTTAAATACTCAAAAATATTTTTATGGTGACGACTCTTGGCTATTATTAGGCGCAAGATTTGATTCAATATTTGACAGTTTAAGATGCTGTGCACTATCTCATCCAGGATTTTCATTATTTGCACAGTCTGTATTTAAATTATTGAATTATTCAACTGAAGGAACGATATTATTTTTTTTAATTTATTCAAATTTATTGGCTTTATTAATATTTATTATTCCTAAAAAGTTTTTAAGTGATATTGAAAAGACCATCACTTTCTTACTGGTAATAGCTTCTCCGATGTTTATACAGTACGGTGTAAGAACAAAGCCTTATACAACTGATGTCGCAATAAGTATTATTACAATTTATTTATTTTATAAAATTCAATTATCTCCCAAGAAAAATTATTTTCTTACACTTGGATTATTAATATTGATTTCAGTTTCTGCTTGGCCTTTAATTGCTTCTGTCTTAACATTTACTTTTTTTAAATATCTCAGGGAAAAAAACTATCAATCGTTAATAAATATTTTTTATTGTTTGCCTGGAATAACACTAAGTGCGATTCAATTAATTAGATGGAGAAATGGAAGCATGCAAAATTTTGTAGTTGCTTATTATGCCCCAACTGAAGGAGGTTTGTATTTATTTTTTAGATGGATTAGCTACTCATTTATCAGATTCTTTGGAGAGTCAAATAAATTAGATTTGGGTTTTTTTAACATGTCCATGTCTATTTCTATAGCTTTATTTTTGATTGGCAGTGTATTTATATTCAAAAACAATAAAGAATTTTTTTATCTGTCTTCTGTAGCAATGTTTATAAACTTAGTAGCTGCGATTTTTAAATTATGGCCATTTGGTGGATTTAGAACTTCTATATATTTATTACCTATTTTTTGTATTTTCTTTGCAAAGGGTTTTACTTATTTAGTTTCTATTTTTAAAAAAACTTATATAAATGAGTTAGCTTTTATACCTTTGGTTTTATTGTTATTTTTGAGTTTGCAGTCTCCAAATTATGAACAAACAACAAGACCTTTTGATAATGAAAAGTTTAAAGATGTTATTTATCAAATTGATAACTTTGACGATGATATATTAATTTATCATGGGGGCGTGCAAACAATTGCTTTGTACTCATCAAGCAATTCTGTATTAGAAGATATTAATTACTTTGATATAGGAATGGGTACTGAAGGTTATCACATTCCTATGTTTGAAAAAAATAATTTACACATTGCTTGTACCAGATATTTAGGTCAAGATGACGGAAGAGAGTGTCTTGAGAAAAACTTAAAATTTTTATCCGAATTTAAAGGAGAAAAAATAAATTTAGTGGGTGTTCATATAAGAGACCACCAACTCATTCCTTATTTGGATGCATTTAAAAAAAATGACTGGAACATAGTGTCAATAAATTTCTTAAATGAAGTTGCAATAATTGAATACCAAAAATAATTTAAACTACTTAATTTAATTGAAAATAAATTAAGATATGTAAACTAAGTAAATATGAAAGCATTTATAACAGGAGTTTCAGGACAAGATGGTGCATATTTATCAGAGTTTTTATTATCTAAAGGTTATGAAGTTCATGGCACCGTTAGGAGGTCATCCTCTATAAACACTGTCAGAATTGATGATTTAATTGCAAAATATTCAGACACTGAAAAATTTAAACTTCACTATTCAGATTTGCTAGATTCATCATCCTTAACAAATCTTATATTGAATGTTCAACCAGATGAGGTTTATAATTTAGCTGCTCAATCTCATGTTGCAGTTTCTTTTAATAATCCCATATTTACCACTCAGGTAGGCACTCTTGGCTCTATATCACTATTAGAAGCTGTAAGGAATGCGGATAAACAAATAAAATTTTATCAAGCATCCTCTTCTGAAATGTATGGAGGGTCTTCAAAGGAATTACTGAGTGAAAAATCAAAGTTTGATCCCAAAAGCCCTTATGCAGCATCTAAAGTTTTTGCACATGAAATTACCAAAATATATAGGGATTCTTATAATATTTTTGGTGTTAATGGAATTCTTTTTAACCATGAATCCCCCCTTAGGGGAGAAACTTTTGTTACTAGAAAAATATCAAGAGCTGTTGGAAGAATATCAGTAGGGCTACAAAGCAAATTAACACTTGGAAATCTAGATGCGAGTAGAGACTGGGGTTTTGCAAAAGATTATGTTATGGGAATGTGGAAGATGATGCAGAATGATACTCCAGATGACTGGGTATTAGCTACAGGTCAAACCAAAACAGTTCGCGAATTTGCTGAGGCAGCATTTAAATATGTCGATTTAAATTGGGAAGACTATGTAGTAACATCGGAAAAATACTTTAGGCCTAATGAAGTAGAATATTTACTTGGAGATTCTACTAAAGCACGTAATATTCTTGGTTGGAAACCAGAAGTTGATTTTAATGAGCTCGTTAAAATAATGGTTGAGCACGATATTATTGAAGCAAAAAAAGATTACTCATTAATTAAAGAAGGATTAATCCTTCCAACATGGGAATATCCAACTACTTAATAATATTTATGAAAATTTTAACAATAGGTACTAATGGGTTTCTTGGAAGTTGGGTCAACAAGCTCTTACAAAACGATGTTTCAAATTTTGAAATTTCAGAAATTTCAGGTAAAAAAGACTGTGACTTAACAGAATTTTCTCAGATAAATAGTTATTTAAAAGAAAACTCACCAGATATTGTTATAAACTGTGCAGCATTTGTTGGTGGTATATCTTATGGTTATAAATATCCTGTTGAAATGCTTTCAAAAAATTCACTAATGGCAATGAATATTTATAAGGCATCATCTGAAAATGGCATTAAAAAGTTAATTAATCCAATTTCAAATTGTGCGTACCCAGCTGAATTTACCACATATAAAGAAGAAAATATATTTAATGGGCCACCAGACAAATCAGTGTTTAACTATGCATTATCGAAAAGGCTCTTCATACAATTAGGTCAATCTTATTTTGATCAATACTCCTTTTCTTCAGCAAATGTAGTTTTATCAAACATGTATGGACCAGAGGATCATTTTTATGCTGAAAGATCCCATGCTCTAGGCGCAATTATTAAAAAAATTTGCGATGCAAAGATAAATAATTTAAATACAGTTGAAATCTGGGGGTCTGGAAAACCAATTCGAGAATGGTTGTACATTGAAGACGGGGCTAAAGCACTTATAAAATCAATAAACATTCCCGATGGACACCATTTATTTAATGTTGGAGTTGAGAAAGGAATATCAATAAAAGAACTAGCTGAAATAATTAAACTTGAGGTTGGTTGGGAAGGTAAATTTAATTACAATCAATCCAAACCTGATGGTGTATTAGAAAAAAAAGTGGATGGCACAAAAGGAAAAGAAATACTGCAGTGGAAAGTTAGTACTGAACTAAGAACGGGCATCAGCAATACAGTTGATTGGTACAATAAGAATTATAAAAAATATGAGTAATGAGATAATTTTTGAAGACAGGCATTTTGCTTCTATACATAATTTTGATGAAATTGAAGAAGGATTAACCTTTTTAACAAACGATGATTCATTTATTCAAGTAGGAACTTGGAATTATGACAAAAACAAAATTTTAGATGCTCATTATCACAACTATTTTGAAAGAAATTCTTATCGAACTCAGGAGGTTGTAATAGTATTAGAAGGAAAAATAAAATGTAATCTATTCACTGAAGAAGGTTTAGAAGTTCACACTGCAATAATCAATAAAGGAGAAATGATTGTTCAATATGAAGGAGTGCATGAATACGAAATTTTGGAAAAAACAAAAGTTATCGAAGTTAAGAATGGACCATATTTTGGACCAGATAAAGACAGGACAAGGATAAGTGTCCGAAAAAATTAACCAAATAGAACCAGAAATTACTTCAAAAGACATAGAAGAAGTAACAAAATATTTAAATAGTGGTTCTTGGATTACTGAGCATAAGATTACAGAGGGTCTTGAAGGTCAAATATCTAACATTGTTGAAAGAAAATACTCAGTAGCAGTTCCAAATGGAACAATTGCGATATATCTCTCTTTGGTTGCAAACGGAATCACAAAAGGTAAAAGAGTTGCAATACCAAATATTACAATGATTGCGACTATTAACGCTGTGATTTGGGCTGATGCAATTCCAGTATTAGTAGACGTCGACTCAAACTTAACAATGTCATTTAACTCACTGAAAGAACAATCAAATATAGATGCTGTGATTTTTGTCCCATTGAATGGTAGGACAGGGGATGGTTTAGAAATTGAAAAGTTTTGCAAAGAAAATGAAATTTTATTAATTGAAGATTCTGCACATGCACTTGGATCTCAATATTCTGATAAAAATTGTGGTTCCCTAGGAGACACAAGTGTGTTTTCATTCACACCACATAAGATTATCACCATGGGCCAAGGAGGCATGGTCTTAACTGACAACAGTGAAACTTATGATGAGCTTATTAACTTAAAAACATTTAATAGAGAGAAGGACAAAAGTGATTGGCATGCAGGCTTTGGTCTTAATTTTAAGATTACTGATTTGCAATCAGCATTAGGCTTATCACAATTATCGAGATTAGATACACTAATTCAAAAAAAGAAAGATTTGTTTAACTACTTTCTCAAAAATTTAGAAAATGTTGAAATGGTTGAATTTAAAGAACATGAAACACCATGGTTCATAGATATAATACTCTCAAGCGAAGGCGAGTGCAATGAGCTATCTAACTACTTGGAACAACACTCGATAGAAACAAGATTTTGTTATCCTCCATTAAGTCTTCAGAATTATTTAGTAAATGTGGAAAAAAAATCCTTAGTGAATTCTATTAACACAGCTAAACGAATTCTTTGGCTACCTTCCTCAACTACACTAAATGAGGCAGATTTAGAAAAAATTGTAACAACTGTAAATAAATTTTTTAATTAACTGGGAGTATTTAATATGAATAATCCAACTAATCAGCAATCTTTAAAAGATGTATCTTTGGTTATAGCGACATTTAATGAAGAGGAATCTATCAAATATGTTTTAGACGAATTAAGTCAATATGGGCTGGGGGAAATAATAATAGTTGATGGAAATTCCTCTGATAATACTAAGGAAATTGTAGAAACATATGGCATAAAATTTATAACACAAAGTAAAAAAGGATGGGGAAGTGCTGTTAAGGAAGGTATAGATCTTAGCACCCTTCCTTTTGTTACATATATGGACGGAGATGGTTCTTATAACCCTAAAGCTCTTCAAGAAATGAGAAATTTAATTGACACCAACGATGCAGTTTTTTGTTCAAGATACAAAGATGGAGCCAAAAGTCCCGATGATACGTTTATACGAGCAATGGGAAATAGAATTTTTACTTTGATAGTAAAGAAGCTATTCGGACCTAAAATTACAGATTCATTGTTTTTTTATCCGATGTTCAAGAAAAATATATTAGAAAATTTAGATTTAGATTCTGACGACTTTACTTTATGCCTTGAGTTGCCTGTAAAAGTTCACCTGATGAGATTAAAGTATGTTGAAATTTTAAGTGAAGAAAGAGAAAGGTATGCAGGCGTAACTAAAGTTAATGCTTTAACAGATGGATTCAAAATACTCCTTGGCATATTATCTCTGTGGAAAAAATTATGAAATTACATTTAGGTTGTGGCAAGAGATACTTAGATGGATATATTCACGTCGATATTGCCGATTTTGAACATATTGATTATAAGATTCCTGTCGATGATTTATCTATTTTTAAAAGTGGAGAAGTAGATGAAATTTATGCATCTCACGTTCTTGAATATTTTGACAGAAGTTATGTAATAACTGTATTAAAAGAATGGAAAAGAGTGTTAAAACCAGGTGGCATATTAAGATTAGCTGTTCCAAACTTCTTAAAACTAGTAGAGGTTTACCAATCAAGTAAGGACCTTTCGTCAATAATTGGCCCACTTTATGGAAAATGGGATATTGGAGATCAAGAATTTATCTATCATAAGACTGTTTACGATAAGCACTCTCTAAATATTTTACTTAAGGAAGTTGGATTTAAAGATATCAAGATTTGGGATTGGAAAGATTTTTTTAAAGATTATCAAGACTTTGACGATCACTCACAAGCGTATTATCCACATATGCAAAAAGATTCTGGTGTACATATAAGTTTAAATTTACAATGTGAAAAATGATAACAGACAGAAGACAATCTTTGTTTTATAGAAGTCTTTCGCTACTAATATTTTTAATTACATTGATTTTATCTCATAGTATTGGAGAGATATTTTATAACTCGATTGATGGTACAGATTTTTATAGATACTTTCGATATATTGAATATTTTATGGGAGAGATTGAAACACCTACTAGAGAACAGGGATTGTTTTATTTTTGGGTAATGTTTATTTTTATTAAATTTTCTAATAATTTTTATGTACCTGAAAATTGGGAATACATATACAGTACTGCAATCCAGTTTGGCAATTTAGTATTCTACATAGTTGGAATTTTTGGATTGATTTACTTAATGAGAGCGAGAAACGTTTCTTGGGAAAAAATATTTCTTGTTTGTTCAGTTTTAAATTTCTTTCCTCCATTATTTGGTGGAAGAATGATCATGAAACCAGAAATTTTAGCTTTCGCATTTTTACCATGGATAATTCTTGCTATTGACAACTATTTAGAAAAACAAAATTATTTCTCCCTAATATACGCATCTTTACTACTTTCAATTATTGCTACCAGTAAAGGGACTGTAGCATTAATTACTTTTGTATCACTGGGACTTTTATATTTTTCGAAAATAAATTTATTTAAAATAAAAAACCTCATATTTCCTGGATTAATATTTTTGTTGTCTTTCTATTTTCTTTATTCAGAAAATGTTTCAGTTAATACCATTAGTTTTTTTAACCATGAAGAACAAAGTTCATATTTATTTAAAGCAAGTCCCAGTTTTTTATACAATTTAAACTTTGCTGATTTATATAAAAATCCATATAGAAATACTCATGCAAACTCTTTAATTGGCATTACTTTGATTGATTTATTTAATGATTACTTTAATCGTTACTGGGAACACCCAAGAAGTATATTTATTTTAGATAGAGCTAATTTATTTAATTTTCTTGAACACCCTAGAAGAAATCTCTCAGTTTTTTTATCACTACTTTTTGTTATTAGCTCATTTTGGAAATTTAATAGATTTAAATTAATTTATATAGTTGGAATAGCTACTTTGACCCTTACTGCTATTGGAGTATTTGGACTTCACTTTAATCCAGAAAAAGGTGATACTCTAAAAACACACTATTACTTCTTCCTATTAGCCATTTCATTTATTTTCATTTTGATAGATTTTTTAAAAAGTAAGAGCTTTTGGATGAATTTTATAAAAGCCATTTCTTTAATTGCTATGTTCTTATTTATATTTGGCTTTCCTAAAAATTATACTAAAGACTCGCAAACAATTATTTTAGAAAAGATTCCATTTACAATTTCGTGTAACTATGTAAAACCGTATTTCAACACTATATTTTCTACAGATATTCAATGCTTAAATCAAGAATTGGCAGTTTGTGGAAATTTAGAAAATTACAATCTTCCAGAAATGCATCAAGATGGCTATTTAATATTTCAACAAGACTTAAATTATACCCCAAAAAACTTAATTGATAGGAGTGGTAATCCCGTTACGGTAAATGGTTTTGCTGAATGTATTCATTATGTTGAAGGGGGGTATTATCCAAATAATGGATTTTTCCAAATTGACAGAAAACCTAAAGCAAATAATAGTTTTATATACCTGTGCATACTTTCAGTTTTTGGAATTATTTATACTAGAAGTCGAAAAAAATTCTATTCTTCTTCTGGATCGGCTTGAGAAGATTTTCCTGCTTTTTTGATATTTAAGGTATCTAATAGTTCTGTATTTATTTTTTTAATTACTTCTTTAGTTTCTTGTCTAATTTCCTCATCTTTTACCGTTTCCTCCACTGTTTTAATGATGTCATAAAACAAATTTTTAATTTCATCCAGGCTTCTATTTAGGGATTCTTTCAGATCATCATTGTTAACTTCAGAATTTATTTTGTCTTTTATTTTATCTTTAGCATTATTTATATCTTCACTTATCTCAGACCAATTCGAGTTTTTATCCATGTACGAATTATAATTTAAAAATTAGCTTTATCTTTAAATTGTAAATTAGGCTTTCTTGTTAATCTTTGCTTAGCCCACCTAGCAGGTGCTATTAATCTAAAAAATGGTGGAAGTAAAGGTCTAGTGTATTTGAGTAAGAGTAAATTAAAACTTAACAGAAAATTTATAGCCTTACTTTCTTTTACATTATACAATTTTTTAAATTCAGGTGGCAATGTATGAAAAGCCATAAATGCTATGAATGGCCAAATCGGTTTAATATGTTTAGGTACTGGCCCCCCTGCAATAATATCTTGAACATCTTTTGCTACATCAGTGAATATTAAATAATTTTCCTCTCTTGATTTATCTGTTACCCATTTTTTTAATTCTCTATGGGTCTCTGGCATTTTGTTTTCATCAACTAGTACAAGTTTTGCAGCAAGCATATTTTCTTTATGATATTGGTTTTTTTCTGAGTCACTTAATTTTTTTACTGTTTTTTCATAAAAATAAATTGAAGAAATTTGTAAGCAAGCATGTACCCACAACAACTGTTCATGATCAAGGGCATCATAGATCTTTTTAGTAACAATATCCTCTCCCTTAATAACTTCGTGAAGTTTATTTATTCTATGGGCACTTTCATCAGCTTCACTTTTGGTACCAAATGTTACTGAATTTTGTAATGAAAGCGTTCTAATTAACCTTTTCCATGGGTCTCTTTGATAGAATGATGTTTGTCTAGCACCAGCTGCGATTAACGGATGGGCAGCGTGCATCAACAATGCTCTGGCACCCCCAAACAAAACAGTAATTTCCTTATTAACTTTCCACATCATTGAGTTGGGGCCGAAATAACCTGGATCTGCTTTCATAGAGAAAGTTTATCAAAATTATGAAATATCAAAAACTATTAGGCTGTATAAAAAAATAAACTTATAATTTATTTATATAATTTATGAAAAAAATTTTACATTACATAACATATCAAACATTTCCAGCAGATACTGCGAATAGCTTACAGACAATATCCAATTTAAAGTATTTTGTAAAAAATAATTATGAAGTGAGTCTCTATTTTCCACTAAGAGAAGAGAATAGTTCTAGTGACTTGGGGATAATACAAAAAAAATATAACTTTAAAGAAACACTAAAAGTTTTTGGAACTACCCATCCTTATCCTTTTGGAAAATTTCATTTTTTTAACAGGTTTTTTTATCATATGAGCCACTTCTTATGGGCAAGAAAAAATACAAAAAATTTTACAAAAGGACAAAACCAAAATGATTATTTTTTAACAAGATCTGACTGGGTATTATATTTCTTAGCAAGGAAAAATTTAAATATTATTTTTGAGTGCCACCAGTATTCAAAACTTAGAAATTACATATTTAAAAAAGTTTCCAAATTTAATAATGTTAAGATTATTTTCTTAAACAAACTAATTAAAGATGAGTTCAACTTGCAAATAAATAAATCTTTAATATTAGCAAGTGGTGTTGATTTAGATCTGTTCCCAAATATTTCTAAAAATGAAAAAATTCAAAATAAAATAGTATTTGTTGGCAACCTTTTAAGATTTGGCAAAAAAAGAAATATAGATAATATATTAAGTGTTTTCAAAAACCTAAATGATTTTAGTCTTACAGTTGTAGGTGGGCCAACTTCAGAATCCGATAAACTGCTAAAAATTGTTAAAGAACTTAATTTATCAAATGTAATAATAAAAGGTAGTTTAAGCAGAGAAGAAACAGCAAATGAAATTTTGAGTTCTACCTATGGATTATTAATAAATTCAGATGACAAGCATTCAAGACTTTTTACTTCCCCCTTAAAATATTTTGAATATCTAGCGGCCAATCTTAAAGTAATTGCTGTTGATTTTCCATCACACAATCTACTTCCTGAGCAAAAAAACATATATTATTTCACTCATGGAGACCCATCTTCTTTAAAGGACTCAATTTATAGAGCATCTGAAAATAAGTTTATTTCTATCGATGTTGAGAAATACTCTCTTGATAATCGAGTAAAGCAAATTACTAGACTATTTAATGAGTAATGCACGCCTGGAGGGACTCGAACCCCCAACCCTCTGATCCGAAGTCAGATACTCTATCCAGTTGAGCTACAGGCGCTAATTAACATTGTTTTTGTTCGACTTTCAAAACTTAGTTTATCAATATTCTCTAAAGATTTAGCTGATAATTCAGCTCTTAGTTTCTCATCATTTATTAGATTGATTAATTTATTTCTAAAATCATCAAAATTATTATGGTTAAAGTAAACAATCCCTAAATTAAATTTTTCAATCTCTAAATGACTTTCGATATTTGAAGCTAAAATTGGTACTCCACATGATGCTAATTCAAATATCTTCATAGGAGATGCGTATAAGTTCATGTGCCTTTCATCAGGGTAGGGAACAATTCCAACGTCAAATTTAGAAATTATTTTTGGTACTTTTTCGTGGGGAACAAATTCATTAACTTCAAAATATGAATTTTTTTTATTAATATCAATAAATTTTCTTATTTCATCAAGTTTTTTATTTGGCCCACCTACAATAATTGTTTTAGTTTCCACATCATTAATTTTTACAATTTCTTTACAAGCCTTTAGCACTCCCTTATCAATACCATGTGTCTCTAACATTCCAACATATCCAATTGTTAAAGTAGAGTTCTTTGAATCATTTGGCAAAAATAATTCTCTATTTACTCCCAGAGGTAAATACAGAGGCGGATTCATACTGTTTGAAACATCTTCATAAGATTTTTTTGTAATACCAATCATTAGTACATTTTTGTCTTTTTTTAATTTTGATATAGAAAATTTTTGTACGTATTTTGCTTCACCGTGTTTTTCATAAAAAGATTTTTTAAACATATTCTTGAGAATTAAAATCAAATTCGGATTTGTTGACCATAAGTAATCTTCATTTTCTAAATATTTCCTGACTCTATAACCCCAAATAAAAGTATTAATTGAGTAGAACAGTTTTTGAATAATTCTTGGAGCAATGTTGTAAACTTTAAAGCTTGTAATGTCAATATTTTCAATTTCTTTGAAATTTATATTATTAGATAATTTGTAATAATTATTTGGTTGTTCATCGATTGTTTTTGTATTATACGTTTTTGGGTAGTAAACATTGACTTTACAATCATTTTCAATGAAACTTGTTGCGGTTTGAACAAGGTGAATTCCATAAGCCATTTCAGAAGGAAACCTGGCAAATGTGATTATTGCAACTTTTTTAGTCATTTATTAGGACACCCTTTTGACCATGCATTGTAGAGGGTAACTTGAGAATTTTTATAATGAAATGATTTATCTTTAGCAATTTCATTTCTAAGTAAATAGTCTTCAATGAATAGACCCTCCGCAAAACCTAAAGAAAAATATATCTCAGTTGCACTATCAACTTTATCTACCTCGTAAAATTTCAAATCGACGAAATTGCTTAACACAACACTTATAAGCAAGACAGGAATTATTTTATTTTTGCTCTTGTTAATCAAAAGCATAAATGCAATAAATGCTGGTAGGAGATGACCCTCTTCTGTTGGTAATCTTAAAAAACTTAACTCAAAAAATAGAAATATTAAAAATAGATAAAAGTTATTTTCTTTTATGTCATATCTTAATTTTATAAATATTGAAATGAATATTAAAGAGCCCAATCCCCCCAAAAAAGGGATTTGTTTTAGAACAAATCTTCCCAACCTATTAATTAAATCATGATCTGTATTTGTTAGATTAACGACACAGAGCATATCTGACCAATTTGAATAGATACCTGAAGATGTATAAAAATTAAATAAATTGTGATAAGAAATTGTATATATTAGTGATGTAACAATCAAAGAATAGAAAATTATGGCAATACTTTTTTTGAAATCTTTCTTTTTGATATAAATGTATAAAATTACAACTAAAAGATAGATTAAGTTACTTAATCTTGCTGAGATAGATAATACTAAAGACAAAATTATAAAAAATGTATTGTATTTTTGGTCGTCTAAATACATAGCTAAGTAAATTGCCAAAAATCCAAAAAAGTTTCCGAAAATGTAATCTATAGCTGATAAACCTGAAATTATATATATAGGAGAAAAAGAGATTATTAGATAAATAATCCAGTTACTATGTTCTGTTTTTTTAAAAAAGCAATATATTAAAAAATTAAAATTTATCAATAAAATAAATTGGAATAGCAAAATTATCTGCTCAAAATTTACTCCCAAACTTTCGGCAATCACTACGCAAAGCCCAATTAAAATTTCATAAATTGGAAAACCAGGAGGTCTTGAGGGAATATATATGCCGTTTTTTATAAAATTTTCATAAGTACCGATTAATGCATAAGAATCCCAATCTGAGCCAATATTTGAATTAAAAAAAACTGGAAGAAAAAATATGAAAGTTAAAATTGACGAAAAATAAAAATAGTTTTTTGATTTTTGATTAGTCATTAACAATCTTGATTATAGGATTGAAAAATTTACATTTATTAATTAATTTTTTAGTTATTTAAAAAATATCTAATAAATTAAAAAAGTCTATTTAATATAGTTCCTGATGATAAAAAATAACTTTAAATCAATAATTTTTGTTTTGGTATTTATTCTATGTGGATCTAATGATGTAATTGATGAAGAAAGTGTCAACACTATACCTGAAACAACATCTACTTCAACTACAACAACAATTTTAGACACCACCACCACTACTACCATTGCCACTGCAAACAACTGTATTCCTGACAAGAATTCAAATATTAATTTTAACGATGTTAAAAATGTTCAAAAGTTTTTAAATGATTACGGGTTTAATGCAGGTGATGAAGATGGTTATTTAGGTCAGCAAACAGTGAATGCAATTAGAGATTTCCAGTTATTTGTTGGTTTAATAGCAGATGGTGATGTTGGTCCTAATACAATCAATAAAATGCTTAGCTGGACTGGTTGTGAAGAACAAGCTATTAATACTTCATCAAACAATGATTCTGTTACCACAACAACTACTTTGGCCAATACAGATTCGACAACCACAACATCAACGATACCTAGTACAACAACCACTACAGTCGTTTCAGCTAACTCAGGACCGCAGAATAAGAGTTATGGTATTGTTCCCCATGTTTCTTTGACATCAAATGAAGTTTTGAGTTTATTTAAAGGTGTCAATGTGTCAAACGATGTATGTGGCACACCTCATCTAAATTCTTTAAATGCAGGTTTGCTTAACCAATATTCTAATGGTTTTGTATCTAGTAGCTTAAGTTTAGTTAACAGCAACATAACTGAGTCGACTATGACTACTGAAATATCAGAGGAATCTAGTTCACAGATAAAAATAAAAATAGCAGGAGATGGAAGTGATAAATACAAATTTTATTTTATATCACCTTTTTCATCCAGCATCTCTAATCTGACTCCTGATTCTATCTCAACCGCCCTCAACCTTACTGAGGCTACATTTAATTTAGAAAATTTTTCACACGGTGTTTGGTTTTATACGTTTGCTGAGAGTGGAGATGGAACTGTTGTAAAAGCTTCTGGAAATCGAGAATTTTCTGTTGGAACTATATCTTCTCAACAAGTAAGTTCTCACAGCGGAATAGAAAAGTTTTTAATAACTTCAAAAAATACTTCTAACGGAAAATATGAAAACGTCAGTTCAGGTCAAGGGTTTAGTACTTCTAGCTCTTTAAATATTGTATATATTACTGACAACACCCTAGATAATCGACTAGATACCATTGAAGAAATTAAAATTGAAGACACCGTTATAAAACTGAGTAATGAAAATCAAGCCTATGTGTCAGAAATATTATTAATTGGAAATGAATTGATAAAAGTTAAATCTAAAGACGGAAATAATTTTACAGTTGAGCGTGGATATTTAAATACAGAAATAAAGCCTCACAATATTGGCGAGACCGTTAAAGCAATAAAAAACCTAGATAAGGAAAATAAAATATCTAGTTTTGCTTATGCTGTGTTTAGAAACGAAACTGGAATGAGATTTCAAGTTCCTCTAGGTTCTGAGCTAACAGCTAATGAATTTAATTTAAATAAATGCAACTATGATAGATACTCTTTAGAACGAATTAACACCTTCTCTTGGAGATCAAGTGGATCTTCGACTTTAAGTAGCGTTAGTGTTGAAGATAAGCTAAATCCTCTTTTTGATAAAGCTTTTGTAATTAATTCTGGTGGGCAAATATATACACCCCCTTCACTGAATGCATCTGACCAAGTCTCTGGAGAATTTTTAAATGATGGACCAAAGAACCTTATCGTGGCTGAAGGAGATGTAGTAAATTTTAGTTTTAATGGAGTTGTTGATGGTTCATCAACAACTCGTTTTGTGAAGATAAAATTTCAATTACAACCTGATACTGGAAGTACAAAAAAATCTAAATCAAGAGAAATATATCTAGATTTAAATAATGAAAATTATAATTTTAAATTAAATATAGAAAACATTGTTTCTACTGATACCAATTCAGACAACAGCTGGGAGGATGGATATAAATATATATTTGACTCAATAACCCTCTTTGACGAGAGTACTGCTGTAGAGATAAAAAATAATCAGACAATTGTCTATGACTATAAGTCTGAATCAGGTAGTCACCAAGCTTATTATCTTGATCAGTTTTCATTTATTGTAAAAAGTAGTTAACTTTTTCTAGCAATTACAAAAAGATTTTTCCGATTTTATTTTATATGATTTATTCATAATTTTAGGGTCTCCTGTTTCTACTTGGCGGTTGTTCTGTAAACTCACCCATTAAACAACGAGGGAAATATGGATATTCATTTGTTATAACATAAACATATTGGTCATTTATGATTCCTCCATTACACTCATCAAGCTCACCTGAATTGGCTATATAATTCCAGTCCTCTGTATATGTACCATTAGGCGTTGTTCCTTCAAGATTTAATGCTTGTTGGTTTCTTAAAGATACTGTGCAATCAGTTCCTTTTCTTGGTGTTGATGACAGTTGATAGCTACTTTTATAGTTATTAGATTTAGAGTAGTAAATTAAAAAGCCATCTTGTGCAAATCCTATTAAAACAAAATCGTTATTACTGGAAAATAAATCTACAAGCAGCTGTGAAACACCGTGATAGTGGTATTCACCTGATGGCTGGACATGTGCATTGTTAATATCCATTCCTAATGGAAAATCTTGTTGTAATCCTTCAACTCTGTAAACTTCACCAGAATTACAAGAGACTGTTTCTGCTGTACCAGGTTCAAACTTAACTCCATTTAATGCAACCCCAGACTCTCTAACATCTTTTGGAGTTCCTGTATATACGCCATTTAATGGAAAATTCCATATTTTGTTTTGTTCAGTTATTGCATTAGGGTTCCCTGAATTAGGGAAGCTACCTGTTCTATGATTAGGAATTGCATTACTTACAATAGTTCTAACTTCATTAGAAATAGTAACTTCTACACTGGTACCAAATTCTTCATCGTATAAGGTGTAGTCAGATAAATAAGAACTTGAATAATCGTTACTGCTATCAAGAGTTGTAGTAGTAGAAGATGTAGTTGTTGTAGGTGCAATAGTAGTTGTTGTCGTAGTAGTAGAAGATGTAGTTGAACTTGTTGTAGTGGTAGAACTTGTTGTAGTTGCAATTCCCTCTAACACCTCCTCTACAGCCTCTTCAACAGCTTCATCTATCTGTTCCTGAATTTCTTCTTCAGATGGACCACAAGACAATAAAAATAATAAAAGTAATACTAGAAGCTTTTTCATCTACATATATTTTATTAAAAAGCGGGGTTTTTGTGGGGTTTTTGTGTTTTTTATAGGGTGCATTTCTGAAAAACCCCTGTGGGCGCTACAGGATTTGAACCTGTGACTTCTTCC
>TARA_B100001093_G_scaffold193413_1_pt1 | contig 21475 bp, 15 predicted proteins | sample TARA_B100001093 | Tara Oceans TARA_B100001093 (sample SAMEA2623116) | marine metagenome | biome: marine biome (ENVO:00000447); feature: surface water layer (ENVO:00002042); material: "saline water (ENVO:00002010), including plankton (ENVO:xxxxxxxx)" | depth 5 m | reverse complement strand
ATAACCGTAGAACTCATCACCCCCATCCCCATGAACCAGGAAATCCCCCTTACTCGCGATGTTGAAGCAATTCAGATTCCCTCTGGCGATACCATTTCTCTCCCCGCTGACACGCCAGTCGTGATCACCCAGAGCCTTGGCGGCACCTATACTGTCGCAACCTCAGCAGGTCTCGCCAGAATCTCTTCCAACGATGCAGATGCACTTGGCATCGATCAGACTGACAAAGAGGAGAGGGTCCAGAAGGACGAGGAGATGAAATCCGCGCCGATAATTGAGCAGGTTTGGCATCAGCTCAAACAGGTCTATGACCCGGAAATCCCGGTGGATATTGTCAATCTGGGTTTGGTCTATGATTGCACCCTGGACGATGCAGAGGACAAAAAGGTGGTGAACGTTAAAATGACCCTGACGGCTCCAGGATGCGGAATGGGGCCAGCCATTGCTGCCGACGCCCAAGCACGAATCATGACTGTGGAGGAGATTGAAGATGCCCGGGTTGAGCTCGTATGGGATCCGCCCTGGAATCAGGAAATGATCACCGAGGAAGGCAAGATGAAGCTCGGAATGATCTGATTAATAGGCTCTTCAGGCTCAATTGGACTTCCCCCTTGCCAAATTTGGGAATTCAAACTAGCGTCCCGCCCCCTCATCAAGGCCTGATTCCATGTCTAAGCATAACAGTCTCAAAATCAGCGGTGGAAGCACCGGAAGTCGCTCCGTCCTGAAACGCTTCGAGCGCGTCAAGATCCTCAAGGAGCGCGGACAGTGGAAAGAAGGACAAAGCCCGGTTGGGCTGCCCAAGACCAAGTCTGAGGGCTAGGGGATTTTCCCTGCCCTCACTACAGCTCGTAATTTTTGAACAGGGCGGGACCGGAAGGTTCCGCCTTATCTTTCACAAAGTTGTCTCATGCTCGATGGCATCCGCCTGAACAAGTTCCTTGCCTCCTGCGGAATAGGCTCTCGACGCGCGTGCGACGCACTGGTCCAACGGGGTGGTGTTACTCTCAACGGAGAAGCCTGCACCAATCCAGCCACCCGCGTTCAGGAGGACGACATCTTACGAGTCGAGGGGAAAAGAGTCTCTCCTAAGAAAACCACGACGATCCTCCTGAAAAAACCACGGGGCTATGTTTGCTCGAAACACGATGAGCTGGGAAGGGCGACGATCTATGAATTGCTGCCCCCAAAGTTTTTCCATTTGAATCATGTTGGACGGCTCGATCGTGATTCAGAAGGACTTCTAGTGCTTACTAACGACGGGGACCTCGCTAACCGCCTGACTCACCCGAGTAATAAGGTTGAGAAGGAATATCGAGTCACTCTAACGAGCTCGGTTGATTACGCGATCCTGAAGAAACTTGTGGCAGGAGTTCAAACACCAGAGGGATATGCCCGTGCGAAATCTACCAAAAGGCTGTCTCCTCGTCGCGTCTCCATCATATTGGAAACCGGCCTCAAGCGACAGATCCGTGAAATGTTCAAAACTCTTGGATATGAGGTTGAGAAGCTTTTCCGGATAAGAATTGGCCGTCTTACCGACCCAGAGCTGCGCCCCGGCCGTTGGCGACATCTTGAGCTCCACGAGGTCGAGCTGCTCAGCCTTGATCCTCCGGCCCAGACCTGATTCAGCTCCCTGCCTTGCAACCGGTCATCCTCTTGGGTAAACAACTTGGGACGGCAAATTTCCAGTCAGGCACATGAGCAAAAAGATCGAGAGCCACCTCTCAGAAAACCGCGTTTTCAAACCCTCCCGGGATTTCTCAAAGAAAGCCCGCGTCTCAAGCATGGCCCAGTACAGGCGAATGTACAAGGAATCGATCGATAAGCCGGCCGCTTTCTGGGCTCGCGAAGCCAGGGAGCTACACTGGCAGAAACGCTGGAAAAAGGTTCTCGATTGGAAACCTCCATTCGCAAAATGGTTCACTGGAGGACGCCTCAATGTCTCTGAAAACTGCGTTGACCGTCATCTTACAAACGGTCGGAAGAATAAGGCTGCCATTATCTGGGAAGGCGAGCCGGGTGACAAAAGGGTTCTCACATACCACCAACTCCACCAGGAGGTATGCCGCTTTGCCAATGTCCTTGAAGCAAATGGGGTCAAGGCCAAGGACCGGGTCCTTATCTATATGCCCATGGTTCCTGAAGCCGCGATTGCAATGTTGGCCTGCGCTCGAATCGGAGCTGTCCACTCGGTAGTATTCGGAGGCTTCTCAGCTGAATCCATCTTGGATCGTCTGGAAGACTCTGGCGCCACTGCCGTCATTACCGCCGATGGTGGATACCGGCGTGGTAAAATTGTAGAACTCAAAACGAGCGTCGATGAGGCCCTCCGGAAATATAAAGGGGTTAAGCGCTGTATCGTTTACCAGAGAACCGGTGAGAAAATAAACATGCGGCGAGGCCGGGATGTCTGGTGGCACAAGGAGGCCGAAAAGGCATCATCCTCTCACGAACCGAAGGGATTCGACAGCGAGCACCCGCTTTTCATCCTCTACACTTCGGGGTCCACAGGGAAACCAAAGGGCATCCTGCATTCAAGTGGGGGATATCTGGTCGGAACTTATACCACCTGCAAATACATCTTCGATATGCGCGACGACGACGTATATTGGTGCACTGCAGACGTCGGCTGGATCACCGGGCACTCCTATATTGTCTTCGGTCCCCTCGCCAACGGAGTAACGCAGGTGATGTACGAGGGCGCTCCAAACTACCCGGACTTCGGTCGTTTCTGGAACATTGTCGAGAAGTATGGGGTGACCACATTCTACACCGCTCCTACGGCGATCAGGGCCTTCATCAAGGCAGGAGATAAATTTCCTGACCGTCACGACCTTTCCTCACTGCGGCTCCTTGGCACAGTAGGAGAACCCATCAACCCTGAGGCATGGATGTGGTATCACGAGAAAATCGGATCGGGCCGCTGCCCAATAGTGGACACATGGTGGCAGACCGAGACCGGAGCCATCATGATCTCTCCACTCCCCGGGTGCACCCCAACCAAGCCGGGAACCGCCACCCTTCCCTTCTTCGGGGTTGACGCTGCAATTCTTGATGACGAAGGCAACGAGTGCAGTGCAGACGAAGGCGGGCGGCTGGTCATTCGTAAGCCCTGGCCTTCAATGCTCCGCACTATTTACGGCGACAGGAACCGCTACCGCAAAACCTACTGGAACGACTACAAGGGGATTTACACCGCTGGAGACGGGGCCCGGACCGACAAGGACGGAAACTTCTGGATCGTGGGAAGACTCGATGACGTCCTGAATGTATCCGGGCATCGACTCGGAACCGCTGAGGTGGAAAGCGCACTCGTATCTCATCCAGACGTTGCGGAGGCCGCGGTAGTGGGCCGCCCACACGAAATCAAGGGGCAGGGCATCGTGGCATTCGTGACTCTCAAAGAAGGGGTTCGCACGGCACAAACGACCGATAAAATTCTCAAGGGCCACGTCGCTAAGGCCATCGGAGCAATCGCTCGCCCAGATGAAGTTCATCTAACCCCAGCCCTGCCCAAAACGCGTTCCGGGAAAATTATGCGACGGATTCTCAAGGAACTGGTCGCTACTGGCGGAGTAACAGGAAATATTACTACCCTCGAAGATTTCAGCGTAGTGAGCAACCTGCAGAAAAACCTTAAGAAGTAGCCACTCATCTCCATTGCATGGTGCATCAATGGCTCCTGTGAGTATTGCAAAATAATGACGCAGACCCGCTACTTCATCTGGCGCACCGCACAGACCTTCGGCATTGCGATGCGTCGCCGTCACGCAACTCACGCTGCCGCCGAGTTCCATCTTTTCCGGGAGGCCGAAGAAGTTCTTGGACAGCTCGCCTGGGCAGAAACCGAGCATATCGACGAACTCTCCGTGGAGTATTGGAACCTCCGCCGCATGTCGATGAAGCAACGGGAACTCGTCAGCGAAATCGAAGTAGCTAATGAAGACCTGCAAAAGTCCCAGGATCAACGGGCAGAACTTCTTGGAATAGTCGTTGACCGCACCAAGCTTCTTGTTGAGGAGAAAGAAGAAATGAAAGAGGCGGGTGAGAGGCTCCGGTCTGAACACGATGTGCTCATCTCCGATGCCAGATCAATTCGAAGGCACCACGAAGGCATCAAGGCTAAACTCGAAGTTCTCATCGCTGAGGGCTCCGGGGACACTCCAGAAATAGCCGCCTCAAAGGAAGAGCTCCTCAAGCTCAAAAAGCAGTTCAAGAGCCTCCGGGAGCGCCGTGATGCAGTAGTCGCCGAAATCGAGTCTTCCGATCGCTCCTTGAACGATATGGAAAGCCAGATCGAAACCAAGCGCTCATCAATCCGAGGAGAGGCTCTCGGCAGCTACCAAAATCTAGGCAAGGCGAATCGTGACCTGTCTCAAACCCGCCTCGAACTAAACTCGCTTGAGGGCCAGATGAACGGTTTCTTCGCGGAAGTGGGCCGTTACATCGTGGCACGGCATCGTGAACCCGCTCTCTCGAAGATCACCTCCAGACATCACGGGCTCATTAAGCAGATATCTGCACTTGGTCTCTCCATCCGACTCAACAGGCGCCTCGCGGGCGAGAAAGATGATCCCTCTTTCTAAAAAGGGCTGAAACCTTTCTCTGTATCCTCCCCCGGGAGGCCCGACGCAATCCTCCGATAGCCCACTTATTACTCCTCTCCCAGCGTTGAGAGGAGTAGATCATGCAGCCCACCGAATCCTCCGTTGCTGAGGACCGCGATAACGTCGTGCTCCCTTGCATGCATCGCAACATGCCTTGCGATCTCACCTACCGTAGGAATATAAACAGCATTTCCGCCCAGGGAAACGACATCCCGGACAAGCCGCTCTGGATCAAGCCTCTCGCACTCCGCGAATTTACCAGGATCAGGAATAGCTGGCACGACCGCACGATCAGCACCTGCCAGCGCCTCAGCTAGCTCCACCTGAAAGATATTGCGTCTGGTCGTGTTGGAACGGGGCTCGAAAATAGCCCAGATCCGAGAATCCGGATAGCGCTGCCGGAAGGCCATGATTGCCTGCCTGATAGCCGTGGGATGGTGCGCAAAGTCATCGATTACCTTCACACCCCGGACCTCTCCACGCAGCTGCTGGCGACGGGCGATTCCGCTGAAACTCACAAAGGCCTGTCTGATTTGATCTGGGCTCAACCCGGCGAATAGCCCCCCGGCTGCTGCCATTGCCGCATTCCGCACATTAAATTCTCCCACCATGGGAATGAAATAATGTTCCCCAGCAAGACTGAAACTGCTCCCCTCTTTTTGATAAGCAAGATTCTCAATCCTCCATTCACAGCCCTCTCTCAAACCTATGGTCCGTACTGGACAAGGCGATTGATCGATCACTTCAACCACATTGGGATCGTCTCCATTGACGAGAGCCAATCCTCCCTTGGGCACAATGTTAAGGAGCCTTCGGAAGGTCAGCTTGATCTCGTCGAGTGACTCGTAGATATCCGCATGATCAAACTCAATGTTATTGATCACTGCAAGCTCCGGAAGGTAATGAAGAAACTTTGATCGCTTGTCGAAAAACGCCGTATCGTATTCGTCCCCCTCAAGCACATTGAATTCAGAATCCGTAAAGCAGGCTCCCTGTCCGAGATTCGCGGGAATTCCCCCAATCATGTAACCCGGGTCAAGCCCTCCTTCCTTGAGCACCCACGCTAGCAGGGCAGCGGTCGTCGTCTTGCCATGAGTTCCCGCTACTACAAAATTGCGCTTTCCCCGGAGGAACTGCTCCTTCAACACCTCCGGGAGACTTTGGTAAAGGAGCCTTCGGCTTAGAACCTCCTCAGCCTCTTCATTACCCCGGCTGATTGTATTTCCGATCACAATCACATCCGCGCTTTCAGGCACATTTGAAGCACTATAGCCCTCGAAAATCTTCACTCCACTATTGTTGAGAAAGGTCGACATCGGCGGATAAACCTTCTCGTCAGAGCCCGTCACCTTAATCCCCCTCGCCTTCATAGCAGAGGCAACAGCACCCATCGCCGTGCCGCAAACACCAATAAAATGATAGTGCTCCTTACCAGCCATCCTTCAGCAATGAGTCGTCGCTCGCATAATGTTCCTTCCGACGTTGCAGATTTTGAAGCAGGTTAAAACCCAGGAGCAGCAACGGTAGCATTGTCCCTTTCTTCCCTGCGGCGCTCCATAATTCGATCTGCTGTTTCCCTTACCATTCCCTCCAGCAGGTTCCGGAGGTGGCTCCCTTTGCGATAGTCCGCGGGAGCGATATGCTTCACCCGATCCGCATAAGCGCACAACTGATAACACTTCTGGAAACTTCGCCCGCTCGTATCGGCAGCATTATAAACAGCGATGGAATTTCCTCCATTTCTCTTCATAACAGTAAAACAGGGAACATCAGTCGGCCCATCACCCACATAGATCATATTTTCGAAGGGAATCGGTCGTAATTCAGGCGGCATATGATCATTCACATCGTCACCATGCTTGAGCATTCCCTTGTTTATCCGGAACAGAAATTGCGTCTTTGTGGTATGTGAGACTGTGCGCTTCGGAAATCCGATCCTTCCCTCATGATCCTCCCCAAACTCACAGCCGAATATTGCTGTCATATGTTGCGCAAGACTACTTCCCTCCAGCAGAGCCCGGAGACCCGAAGAAATGATAAAATGTTCAATCTTGATCCCTACCGCATGATGCTCGGGCCTGAGGACGGCCGAACGGATTTCATCAAAGAGCTCAGGAACACCTGGGTAGTAGGTTAATCCCCGCCCAAGTTCAGTCAGTCGAGCATTGGTCACCCCGTCCATTTGAAGATAGTCGAGAAGACATTTCATATAAGCCAATTCACCATCCCATTGATTCTCTTTCACGAGCGAATCACACCGACTCCAGAACTGCGCGGGATCGATACCAAACTCAGGGAAAAGCACCTCATCCTGCATGTAGCTGGGGCTCAGGGTCTGATCGTAATCATAGATCAGAGCTATCGTACTTTGTGGAACCGCCATGGCATCAGGTTGTAGGGCAGAATGCAGCGCAGGGGTGACGAAACAAGGACAACTTCCTCCAAGCCCCATGGGGAGTGCCTCATGTTTGAATTGCCCCCACAGGGAGGGCCTCACCCAGGACGATCATTAACCAACCAGCTTCAGAAGCACCGAGGACGGCCCCTGCGTGCCCATGGATACCAGCGTGCTTAGGGTGCCTGCAGGTGATACCTGCAGCACTTCTCCAGCCCTAATCAGTCCATTTCCACGACAATTTTATTGTTTCGAGCCGTCGAATGAGAGTCCATCCCGCCATGCCCTCGCATCCCGTGACAGGCTGGAGCCAGCAAAATACCGATCTTCTGCCGAGGCGGATGGTTGCTCTGCTCTCCTGTGGCCTTCTCATGGCCTCTTCGGTGACCGGCATTGCCCAAGAGGTTGATCCGCCTCCAACTGGAGATGCATTACTCTCGATTCCCGAGGGAAACAGCCGCGGGAGACCCCGTGAGCCTCTTGGAATTGTTCCCTCCATGCCTCAAAATTTTCGGATTACGGGTGAGGACTACGAAACTCGATGGGACGCTGCGAGTGGGCAGATTCTCTACAGGGGTAACATGCAGTGCCGCACCAATGATGGCATCCAGCTCTTCGCAGAACGTATCGCGATCGACCTGAACCAGAAGGTCGTCAGATTTTCTGGAAATGTAACGATTTACCAAGGTGCGGTCCTCCATCGCGGAAAGTCAGCAGCCTTCTGGTATGAGGAGGAGAGACTGGAAGGCGACGGTCTCCGAGTTGGCATGGACCCCATGCTTCTCGAGGCCGGCAAGTTCCGGATGATCGAGAGAAACGGACGCACAATTTTCCTTGGCGAGGATGCAGGCGTTACCACTCATGACGTTAAGGATCCGGACTTCTGGCTCCGAGCTGCCAGAACAACCGTCATCCCGGGAGACAAGGTCATTTTCCGTGATGTCAAACTCTACGCCGGGGAGAAACCTGTGTTCTGGCTTCCCTACCTCTCCCAGACTCTGGATGTGGGCCTCGGATACCGGTTCGTTCCCGGGGCGCGCTCACATTGGGGCCCTTACCTTCTTAATCGCTATGGCTTCATGCTAGGCGGAGAAAAAGACCACCTTACCGGGGAGAGAGAAGATGCATGGCTCCTCTCCCAATGGCATCTCGATCTGCTATCGAGACGAGGAGCAGGAACTGGAGTCGACCTCACCGACACCCGTCTGGAAGAAAATCCGAACCTAGGGTGGCTAAAACTTTACCATATCCATGATTTCGACCCGACTTTGGACCGAAGCGGAATTCCACGTGATAAAGTCACCGAGAATCGCTTCCGGGCGCAGCTCCGCCATCGACTTGAACTAGGAAAGCTCATCCCGGGTGGAACCAGCTACCTGGATGCGGACCTGACCTACCTGAGCGACCGCTTTTATCTCGAGGACTACGACCCTGAGGCGTTCCTGATAGAGCCCACCCCGGATAATATTGTCGCCCTCACCCACCAGAGGGGACGAAATCTGCTGACGCTCTGGGGCAGAGTTCGGCTCAACCCCTTCTACCAGACAGATACACGCCTGCCAGAGTTTGCCCTCGACCAGATTCGTCAGCCATTACTCGGCTCCCCGGTGCTCCACGAGGGTCAATTCATAGCTGGAATCTACAACGAAGTGCTCCCCGACTTTAAACGTCGTGAGCTTACTGCGGAGTCGGATATTCTGGATCCCGGTGACCCTCGCAGTGACGAAATCAACACTATCCTCAGCGAGCGGGGTTACACGCGATTGCACCTCTGGCAGGAGCTGTCCCTACCCATGAGCCTAGACGGCCGCATCAATCTAGTTCCCCGGGCCGGCCTGGGAGGAACGGTATATAGCAGCGTAGACGGCCTCGGCGAAAGCGAAAACAGGAGACACCTTTATGTCGGAATTGATGCCTCCTCGAAATTTTCCCAGTATTTCCCCGAGGTCCAGAGCAAACAGCTTGGGCTCGACAGCCTTCTTCACGTAATTCAGCCCTACGTTGGAGCATCATGGATTGCCACCGACAAATTGGATTCCAGTTTCCCTCGAATTGACCGCCTCACTGCGAGCACTCGACCTAGACCCCTCGGAGTTGGCCGTTTCACGGCCATCGATGACCTGGCGGACTGGACCATTCTTCGCCTTGGCGTTCGAAACCGATTCCTCACCAAAAGAGACGGAGGATCTCACGAATGGTTGTCCATCAACTCCTACCTCGACTGGTTCCAGAAAGATCCAGAATTTGACCGTGAATTCTCCAACTTCTACAATGAGATCTACTTTCACCCTGTTCCCTGGCTTGAAATGGGACTTGAGACCCAGTTCCCACTGCTCAGCAAGGTCGGAGACTTCACCGAGATTGTCGGCTCCTTCCGCTACATGCCCAGTGAAAATCTCGAACTAACGCTGAAGCATCGGTTTCTTAATGACCACCCTATCCTGCAGGACTCAATCCGGTTTGAGTATGGAGCCTTCAACAGATTTAACGAGAAATGGAGTGTAGGATTTAAACACCGGTGGGAATTTGACGACAAGGTCCTTGAGTATCAGCAATACTCTGTCCATCGCACCTTCGACAACTGGGTTGTCTCGCTCGGACTATTCCACCGCGACAACCGCTACGAAGATGAATTCGGCGCTCTGATCGGACTGACTCTTCGCGAGTTTCCGTCGATTAGTCTGCCGCTCAAGGCGGGAATTGAATAAGCCCCCCAAGGAAAACACCGCAGTAGCCCTATGGGGCGGCCGGCACAGGGTTGACTTGAGAAGAGCCATTAGCCTCCTCAGCGCTTACTGGCGCAAGGGGCGGCAACTCGTTTCTTGCGACAGCCTCACTACGATATTGAGGGAAGATTATCCTGATCTCCTTCAAAATCGCAAATGCCCTGTCCTGCTTCTTATCACGGTAAAGCACCCGAATACGGCTCCCGATTCGCTCTTCCTTCACAATCAGCTTCTTCCGCATATGGGCAATTGCCTCTTCTTCCGAATTCATCCGCCACTCGTCGACAAGATTCAGGTTGGCTATCACTTTTTTTAGGATTGCTTCACTCTCCAACAGCTTCTCCTCGCGCAACACCACTGCCTGCATACTCATCCCCTCAACCTTGCCCACCTTGTAGGACAACAATGCCACACGATCCTTACTCAGGAACATCCACCCAAGAACCCCGCCACCCGACAACCCGAGAATAAAAACCGCGGCGATGACGAAGATAACAGGCCTGGACATGGGCACTTCTAGCAAATCGCCTTCCCTCGCCAAGGGAATTTGCTAAAGCTGTGCTGTCGGCGGGTAGCGTGGAGAGATCCCTATTGACCTTCTTCCTACAGGCAGCAACAACCTCAGCACCCACGCAAATATAATGCAATTTCCACCGACCAACGCTTCCCTTCATACTCTTTCAAACGGGCTGCCTGTCATCATTCAGGTGGATTCTAATGCCCCGGTAATATCTGCTCAGTGCTGGGTCTCGACCGGAAGCCAGCACGAAAATCAATTTGTCGGAAGCGGGATTTCTCATCTTCTCGAGCACATGGTCTTCAAGGGAACAACCTCCTTCACCGGCGCGGAATTGGCTACCGAGGTTAATTCCAAGGGGGGACAGTGGAACGCCTATACCTCCTTCGACAGGACCGTTTATTATATCGATGGTCCCAGCCTATCCTGCGACACCTTCATCCGTGTCCTGTTCGAGCTGGTTTTCCAACCACGCTTTCCCGCAGAAGACTTCGAAACTGAGCGCGATGTAATCCGACGGGAAATCGACATGGGGAAAGACGATCCCGACTCGGTCGCAAGCGAGCTTCTCTTTCGAACTTTTTTCCAGCATGACCCCCGGCGCCATCCCGTAATTGGACACCGTAGATGCTTTGATGCACTGACATACGACGATATGGTTGGGTATCACCGCGGGCGCTACTACCCTACTAACTGCATTTTTGTTTTATCGGGTGACTTCGATCCGGATAAAGCCCTTTCAGCACTCGAGAAGATGGGCGAAAGCCTACCATTTAAACCACTTGAACAGACTATCGTATCCGGCGAACCACGCCAAATCGGACAACGGATCGAGCGCATGCCCTTTACCATTCCGGTAAGCAAAACGACCCTCGCCTGGAAAACTCCAGGACTCGACCATCCAGACTCTCCCGCCCTTGAATTACTCGCTGGCGTCCTCGGAGGGGGTCGCTCATCACACCTCTATCGACGTTTTCATGAAAAAGAGGGAATCGCCCACCATCTAGGGGCATGGGCTTGGAGTCCGGTCACTGGACCCGGAATGTTCAGCATCTCCGCCGAGGTTGATTTTGAAAAGCGGGACCAGCTCGAGAAAGAAATTCTCACTGAGTTGACTCCTACAGTTGGAAGCGAACTCCAATCTGCTCTGGACAAGGCCCGCAGGCAGGTTTTTGCACAACAGTTCAAGACTCTGGGTACTGCTTCCGGCCGAGCAACTGACTTGGCATCGAACTGGCACGAGGCGAGAAACCTCAATTTTACCCGCGACTACCTTCTTAGCCTGGACCACGTTACGATCGAGGACTTGCACAGGGTCTCGCAACAATACCTTTCCCCTGATCAGGCAACCATCACCTCTCTGGATCCGCACCGCAAATCGCCAGAGGCCCGCACAGGCGCGACCTCAAGGCAAAAGCCCGAAATTACAACACGTGTTCTGGGTAATGGGCTTACGCTGCTTCTCCGTTCTGATCCGCGAGTTCCCACCGTGAGTTTCCAAGGCGTATTCAATACCGGGCGCCACGTCGAAACCCCCGAGAATTGCGGTATCAACCTCCTCCATGCCTCCCTCCTGACCAAGGGCACTCATAATTACTCGGAGGGAGAATATGCCGACAGGGTAGAATCGCTAGGCGCTAACATTCGAGCCAGCGCGGGCAACAACACCAGCATCATCTCCTCGTTCTGTCTCGCGCCAGATCTCTCAACAGTTCTTGGCCTGAGTGGAGAGGCTCTCTCCTCACCGATCTTTAACGAAGGATCGGTTCAGAGAGAAAAGGAAGTTCAGCGAGCAGACTTGCTTGAAAGTCTCCAAGATCCTCTAAAGACCTCCTTCCGGCTACTTCGCGAGAGTCTATTCGGCTACCAGGACTATGGCCTACCTCGTCTTGGGACTGAAGAATCGCTCAACAAGATTGATAGGGAGATGCTGAAGAAGCACCATCAACAGTTCATCACCCCCCAGAATGGCGTGCTAGCGGTCTTCGGGGACATCAACCCGCAAGAAACGATAGAATTATGTGACCAGTTCTTCGGCGGCCTCCCGCAGGGAAGGAAAAGTGACTCCCCTGGAGCAAAACTACCACAACCTGCCTCCATGGAAATAAGCCATTATCTGGACAAGGAGCAAACTGTCATTGCGATCGGATATCCCGGGGCTCATATCACCTCCGAGGATGTCCCCGCCCTCGAGGTGATTCACGAGTATTGCTCGAATATGGCCGGCCCCCTTTTTACCCGAATGAGGGAAGAGCTAGGCCTCGCATATTACGTGAATGCCACGCAGTTTCTCGGGTTTGGAAAAGGCCTGTTTGCCTTTTATGTTGGAACCGCTCCAGAAAAGGCATCCCTCGCACGGAAGGAGCTTCTCGCTCAGATTGAAATCCTTACTCAAGAAGGGATTCCGGATGCGGCACTGTCTCACACCAAGACCAGCGTCCTTGCAGGAGATGCCCTGGAGAACCAGAGCAATCAATCCATGGCTCAGATGTGTGCGCTCAATACTCTTTTCGGCCTTGGGCCCCTTCATCACCTCACACACACGGAGAAAATCCAGTCCCTGAGTCGCGAAGACGTCATGAATACGGCCCAAAAATACTTTGGCCGGAAACCGGTAGTTGTCAGCGTGGGTCCGGAACCCAGCTGAAATCCGATTGAAGGGGGGCTGCTCAGGGCGCTATCCTGCTATCGCTAACAACTCGCATTCCAATTCATATAAGGTAACTATCCTCTCGAACCGACATGGAAAATGACCAACGCTTCGCTGATTTCGTGATCCTGCAGGCTCAGAATGCCGGGATGTTCCTGGGAAAGGTTCCAAACCCCATCAGCGGAAAGTTGGAAGTTAACGCCAAGGCGGCTCGCTCTGTGCTCGATTCGCTTGAGATGCTGGAGCTGAAAACCACTGGTAACAGAACTCCTCAGGAGGACAAATTACTCCAAACTGCCTTACTCAATATCCGCACTCTTTACTCAGGTCTTGAGGCTGGGGAGAGCAATAACTCCGATCAGATTTAGCTGAGATAAAATCCCAAGGTTGAATCGTCAGCTTCGTTACGGCACCCTGTAGTCTCCCCATTTATGGCAAAACCCTTCACAATACAGAATATTGAAGTTGGCGGAGGCGCTCCTTTCTTCATCCTTGGTCCTTGTGGTTTAGAGAATGAGGAGTTCGCTTGGAGTATGGCGCGCAGCTTGAAGGAGATCTGCAAGAGACTGGAGCTTCCTTTTATTTTCAAGGCTTCCTACGACAAGGCCAACCGGACATCAGTTGATTCCTTCAGGGGGCCGGGGGCAGAGACTGGATGCCGCATCCTCGGAGCGATCGGGAAGGAGTTGGAGATTCCTGTTACGACCGATATTCATACCGCCGGAGAGGCCGAGATCGCCGCTGAATTTATTGATCTCCTGCAAGTTCCTGCCTTTCTTTGCCGCCAGACGGATATCCTTGAAGCCTGCGCCGGGACAGGCCGAGTGGTGAACGTGAAAAAGGGCCAGTTTCTTGCTCCGGCTGACTGTGTCAACATCGCTGGGAAATTAAAGTCCTTTGGCTGCGAAGAGTTTCTCATCACGGAGCGGGGAACTACGTTTGGATACAACAACCTCGTTGCCGATATGCGCTCTCTTTACTGGATCCGCAAAGAGGGAATCCCGGTCATCTTTGACGCTACTCACTCTGTGCAACGCCCCGGCGGCATGGGAGAAACCACCGGCGGCGATGGTGAGCTGGCACCGGTTCTCGCTCGTGCGGCAATGGCGACAGGAGTCGATGGGGTTTTCATGGAAACTCACCAGAACCCAGCGCAGGCTCTTTCCGATGGGCCTAACCAGGTTCCTCTGGAGCAGATTGAGGATGTCCTGCTTTCTCTACTCAAGATTCATCGCGCGCTCAACGCATGAGAAGCTCAGCGAGTGCGCGCCATAATCAGGGATTCATGCGTGCCTTGTTTCTTTTTATGGTGGCCGCTCTCCTCGGAGGCGGGACCGGTCTCGCCTCTGCTCAGGGAGTACTCGGAGGCAAACCCCAGGAGCTACCCTACGAGAAGCTCGGCCCCATGATGAACAACCTCCCTGCCGGGAGCATGCTCCGGGAAGTGCGAATTCCAATCTTTGACAAGCAGCTCGAGCGGATGGCCCTCCTGCAATCCAGCTTTCTCAAGGTTGTTACCAAGCGGGACCTCGTCGCCGAAAATATTGCACTCCGCTATTTTCAGGATGACTCCATCCTGATCCGGATGAAAATGATGTCCGCAGACTTTTCGCTCACAACCGGAGTGCTAAAGGCTCACCAGACCGTTAACCTCGAAACCGAAAAACTGAAAGGCGGGGGCACTGGCGGGGTATTCCATCTTGAATCCCGTTCAGGCTTTGTGCGCGGGCCAGCATTTACTCGTCTTATCTCCGAGAGCCCAAAGCAGAGCGGGCGATCTGTTCCCGGTGCTAAATCGGACCCTCCAAAGCTCCCCTCCCCAAGCGGTCTCAGCCCTCTCGCAACAGCCTTCACCGGACCCGAAGGCCTCACTGGAAGGGAGAGACGCATTGTAGATGGCCTTCTGAAGTCACGGACTAAATCTGTACTCGCCAACCGGGCTCCAACACGAAACTTCATGACCCAAAGTCGCCAGTTCACTGGTCGAGCTGATACTGACCTGCGCAGCTTTTCCAAAACGGTTGAGATTTCTGAGGCAAGGCTTGTTGCTGGTGTCCCGAAGCCTCCCTCCAAACCACTCTTTCCAGAATTGAACCATGCAGAGGTTATGATCACTGCGGAGGGCGGCATCTTCCTCAACCCACAACGCGGTCACATTTCCTATCTTCGCAATGTTCAGATCCTTGACCCACGCTTCACCCTTACAGGGGGCGGTCATCTCAAGGTCTTCTTTCCTCCCCAGGAACTCACCAAGGCCATCAGGGAGTCAAAACAATCGGCCGATGTGAGCGAGGCAGAACCGGGGCGAGGTACAGACGAGGTGCCGAGAAAGACCTTTTCCGAACTCGTAGACCCATATCTTTTCGTTGTTTCAGGTGGAGTTCGGTTGGAACTCGATGATCCATCTGGGATAAACCCTCCGGTGGTGGCTACCGGTGAGACCGTCGTAATTGACCGGCGGACCGGGGATATTGTTCTTCAGGGCGGAACGCCCCGTATAAGGCGGGGATTAAACTCCCTTACCGCGAGGGACCCGGATCTCTACCTTAGGATCTATGAAAATGGAGACATCTATGCCGAGGAGGGGCCATGGACAACAACTGGCCACCTTGCTCCAGATAGCAGGCTTCCGGAAAACACTCCCCTTTCCCATCGTAATGCTTCTGAAGAGCAAAAGGCTACTGGCCCGTTGGTTACGATTTCCTGTCATGGGGGCCTCTACCTTGACGCCAGCGAAGGGCAGGTTGTCTACTTGAAGGACATTCAAGTCCTCCATCCAGAATTCCGCGTTCATGCCGAGGATGAGATAAAGCTCTTCCTCGGAAAGAAATCAGGTAGCACCTCTGGTCCGGAGGCTTTCTCAGATCTTGAACATATCATAGCCAGCGGTAGTGTTCGACTGGTTCAACATACTAAAGCTGAAGGAGACTCTCCAGTTAAGGCAACCGCTGAGCACGTTATTGTCGATGTGCAGGGAGCCCATATTCTTCTAAAGGGCGGAACCCCTTCTCTTGGAGTTGGCGACAACTTCCTGCGCGCTGGAGCGCCAGACCTCTACCTGCGTATTTACCAGAACGGAAGCCTCTTCGCCGAGCCGGGGCCCTGGACGACAAACGGAAACCTCTCCCAATCTGATGAAGCGGAAGAAAAACCGGAGAGGCACACAGATTATCTTACGGTAACCTGCGAGGGAGGCCTCTCCTTTGATGCCCTCAAGGGACAGATCGTGTATCTTGGTGAAATCGTCGCGGAGGAGCCCCGATTCCGTCTCCGGTGTGATAAGAGCATGCGTATCAGCCTAACTTCTAGGAATAGGACTGATGCCAGGGCCCCTGAAGGCCCTGAGGCCTTTTCTGAAGTCGACAAGATTGTCGCACTTGGAAATGTCATGATATCACGACTACCTGGGGCTGGATCCCAGCCGGTGGTAGCAAAATCTGCGGCCGCGACCTACGAGGCATCCACCGGAACTCTCGCACTCCGTGGAGGACGCCCTGCCATTCGTCAGGGGAAGAGCTTTTTCGAAGCTCGGGAAGACGGCCTTTATATTCTCTTTTATCCAAATGGCAGCTTTGAACTCTCCCGGGGAGCATGGGAACAATTCTTTGATCTTCAGGATAAAAACTTTGAGAAACTCCGACAGCGAGCAGATGATCAGTAAACCGGCGTGACGTGGAAAATGAATCCAACCATACAGCGGTAACACCTGCATCCCCGAATACAGGCGATTCCGTTCTACAAGCTGAAGGCCTCCGCAAGGTCTATAGTGGCCGCCCCGTGGTGGAGAGTGTCAGCCTCACCGTTTTACCTGGCGAGGTAGTTGGTCTTCTTGGTCCGAATGGAGCTGGCAAGACCACCACGTTCTACATGATCGCCGGCCTCGTCCCTCCGGATTCCGGACAGGTTCGGATGGGAGATCGTAACGTGACACGAATGCCGATGCACAAGCGGGCCCGCTATGGCCTCGGTTATCTTCCCCAGGAGGAATCCATATTCCGTAAGCTTAGCGTAGAACAGAACCTTCTTGCTGTTCTCGAAACCAGACGTGATCTCAGTCGGAAAGAGCGCCGGGAACGCTGCGATGAATTACTCGAGCGCTTTGGTATTACTGAGGTCCGCCGGTCCTCCGCTCTTACTCTCTCCGGCGGGGAAAAACGGCGCCTCTCCATCGCACGATCCCTCTGCACGGACCCTAGCCTCCTGATGCTCGACGAGCCGTTCAGCGGTGTCGACCCCATAGCGGTTCTCGACATTCAGGAAATCATTCAGCAGCTCCGTAGTGATTACGGCATTTCCCTGCTGATTACAGATCACAACGTCCGTGAGACCCTTCAGATCGTAGATCGAGCCTATCTCCTGCTCGAAGGCCGTGTCGTACTTGAGGGCCAATCCGAAAAACTCGCTGAAGACCCTGTTGCCCGACGCCACTACCTTGGCGAGAACTTTTCCATGTAGAACTCTGCAAGATCCTGGGATCAGACGGCGAGGCGAGACTCGGAGAATTCAGGCCTGTCGAAAACCTCTCTGAAACTTGAAGATCAGCGCTGCTTCCTCTTCGCGCAAACTCGCGGAGGACTGAAAAACGGCACGATTAAGGTTTTACGAACTCCCCTCTGCGGTCAGATATGAGATTCAACGCTCCCTTCACCACCCTCAATCCTCTTCACATTCCCATTTAAAGCGCGAAACAGTGTGCGCGCTCTTGATTTTCAAAAATGAGATTTAGAATTTCTTTGGAAGTATTAACCTGTCGCCATGGCATCCAGGGTGAAAAAGATCACCTCTATCAGTGTTAGGCGTTTTTATGAGAGGCATCACGAGGCCCTCAAGCTCCGGTTGGTAGGTGACTCGGAAACAGGATTAGAAAGAGCTATTCGCGAACCAGCTCCCAACCGCCCGGGCCTGGCCCTTGCAGGGTTCTTTACATATTTCGCCAACAAACGGATCCAGGTAGTTGGCAACTCGGAGGCTTCATATCTTAGGAAGCTGGATCCCCATGTCCGTTCAAAGCGCTTTCGCCAACTTTGTGAGAAGCGGATCCCGTGCATCGTCACCTCGAGGGATCATGTCTTATCTGATGACCTCCTCGCCATTGCGGCGGAATACGAGCTCACTATTTTCCAGACACCGATGGTGACCATGAAGTTTCTCAACATGGCCTCCATTCTCCTCGAACAGGAGTTTTCTGAATCAACGTCCATGCATGGTTGCATGGTCGACTACCGCGGGGTCGGCATCCTGATCATTGGAAGTAGCGGCTCAGGCAAAAGCGAGACCGCGATAGGGCTTCTCGAGCGCGGAGGCGCTCTCGTGGCTGATGACATGGTGCGATTTCAACGTCACGGTGACGAGCTCATTGCTTCTTGTCCGGATCTTGCGAGGGGATACATCGAGATGCGCGGTATTGGCATCATCAATGCTGCCAACCTTTTTGGACTTTCCGCCATTCGTCCCGAGAAACGCCTCGACCTCGTAGTCACCCTCAAGGGAGAAAGCGATCTGAATAAGGTGGACCGGGTTGGCCTGCACCGAGAGGGCCACATGATTCTCGGACAATCGATTCCCCATGTGGAGATTCCAGTTGCAGCCGGCAGAGATACTGCCCGGCTTGTCGCAGTAGCAGCCCTCGACCTGCAGTTACGCCGCCTTGGCTACGACATGGCGGATGAATTCAATCAGCGACTGCTGGCAAAAATGCAGGGGAGTAACTCCGCGATCTAATTAACGCCAGCGGTCAGAAATCCGCTCCCCCGCCCGGAATCCATACGCTCCCTGAGCTAACAGATCTGGGAGGACTCGGTCCAAGTCGGGAAATTTACCTTCCCACCACACCACTGGGCCTCCTAGACTACCCGCACGTTCGCCTTTCCCATGCTGAGCAAAGAAGTAACAGTTTCCAACAAACTCGGAATTCACGCCCGACCAGCGGCGGAATTCGTCAAGACTGCGAGTCAATTCGAAGCTGAGATACGTGTGGAAAAGGACGGCGAAGAGATTAACGGGAAGAGCATCATGGGTTTAATGATGCTCGCGGCAGGACACGGATCGGTTCTCAAGCTGATTGCGGAGGGCTCTGACGCTGGGGAAGCCTTACAATCGCTCGAAGATTTGGTTGTTCGTAATTTTGGGGAAGCCTGAAGGTTTTAACCTGAATACCATCAACCGAAGGCCAGGCATTGACCACCTCCTGCCCTCTGGCCAAACTATGGTTGATGAGCGGAGTAGCAAAGGAAACGACCTATGTGGGGACCCCTGTCTCACGTGGCATCGTTTTCGGGCCTGTCCACGTGATCGCTCGTGGATTTGCAGCTCCAGAAGTCTACCCGATTGCAAATACAGCTCGCGAAACCGAGCGATTCAAGGATGCGCTCGCCCGTACTCGCAAGCAGCTTGAGGGGCTGAGACGGCATATGGAGTCCCTCTCCGGGAATGAAGAGGGCCGTATCTTTGAGGCCCATATGCTCGTTCTCGAAGATCCAGTCGTCCTCACCGGGGTTCCCAAAGCGATCGAGGAACGAAGTCAGAATGCAGAATACTGCTTCTACGCGGTCATGCAGAACCAGCTGGAGTCAATGCGGCGCATTCCAGATCCATTTTTTCGCGATCGAACAACCGATATCGAGGACGTTTGCCAGCGGGTTCTCCGCAATTTTGATGCGGAGCACGAGGAGGCTGCTCCAGATGAGCCCGACCATCAGCATCTACTCGTCGCATACGATCTCAGCCCCTCAGCCACAGCGGCGATGGACCGCCATCAGGTCCTTGGCTTTGCTACCGAGCAGGGCAGCATCACCTCCCACACTGCAATTTTAGCCCGTTCACTAGGGATTCCAGCGGTGGTCGGCCTTCAAAATGCCGTGTTCAATTTACGCGCTCTCGACCCCTGCATTCTTGATGGCTACGAGGGGAAACTCATCTCCAATCCTACCCCGCAGACAGTTGCGAGATACCGTGAGCTGGAAGAGCAGCACCAACGCCGGCGCAAAGAACTGGACAAGCTACGAGATCTGGAAGCTTCCACAGCCGACGGGCATACCATCACCCTCTCAGCCAACATAGAGTTTGAGCATGAAGTTGATCTCGTGACTCGATCTGGAGCAAGGGGTGTAGGCCTTTTCCGGACAGAGTTTTTCCTGCTCGAACATGAGGAATGCCCTGACGAGGAAGAGCAGGCAGCACTCTACTCGAGGGTTGCTGAACGAATTGCACCCCACGAAGTGATTTTTCGAACTCTCGATGCCGGCGGAGACAAAGTTCCCGGGGAGCCGTTAAGCGAGCCTGAACCGAACCCGTTTCTCGGATGGCGGGGCATCCGGTTTTCTCTCGACCGTAAAGACCTTTTCAAAGAGCAGTTACGAGCTATCCTGCGCGCCGGAACCTCTGGCCGGGTGGGCCTGATGTTTCCCTTGATTTCCGGAGTAGGCGAAGTCCGACAGGCCAAGAGCCTGCTCGCCGAGTGTGTTGTTGAGTTGACCGAGCGAGGGGTCGATTTCAATCCAGACATTGCAGTTGGTGCAATGATTGAGGTTCCTTCTGCCGCGATGGTTGCAGCCGAGATCGCAGCTGAGGTGGATTTCCTGTCAATTGGCACTAATGATCTCGTACAGTATACGGTGGCGGTTGATCGTGTAAATCCGCGGGTCGCAAAGCTCTACCGCTCAGCACATCCCGGAATTATCCGGTTAATTAAAAATGTGGTTGAGGGTGCATCGCAACACCAGATCTGGACGGGTATCTGCGGAGAAATGGCCGGCGACCTCACCTTGCTACCCCTGCTCGTCGGCCTTGGAGTAGATGAATTGTCCGTAGGAGCGCCGCTGGTTCCCCTCGTCAAACAGGCGGTACGCATGCTAGATTTTACCGAATGCTCTGAGCTTGCCACTCAATGCCTCGTCGCAGCTGAAACTCAGCACGTCGTGGAGCTATGCAGGGAATTCGCAACCGGTGTTTATCCTGACCTGATGCAGGAGGAGAGCAGAGGGCCTACCGCACCTTCTTTCGCTTCCCGCCCTGCATGACGATGGTGAAATGACCATTTGTTCTCTTTGCGAGGTCTTCCATCGAATCATGAGCCTTGGGCTGCATCATAGCGACACAGTTGATCTTGATTCCCTTGGTTTTTGCCTTGGCTCCAATCTCCCTGGCCCAGCTGTCAGAACCCTTGGCTGACCCATCGGTCATGAAATAAATCACCTGGGGTGGTGGATCCATTTCTAGCGCCATCTCCAGCGGGTTATCCCACCGCGTCCCCCAAACCAGCCTTGTTTCCTTAATAGTTTTACGGGACTTGGAGAGCTGTCCCTGAGTAGCACTCAGCCACTCTACCGGCTGCTTTTTACCCACCTGTCGCCACTCATGCGCCGTCCCCGGTGATTTCCATTGATACTTGCGGCGCCCCTTCCCGATAACCGTAGCCTCGCCCTTGGTCCAATCAATCTCATCTCCTGCTACCCAGGCGGGACCAGCAAAAAATATCAGAGCGTAATTGGTTTTCGGAGCAATCCGGTCAACCGATTTTGTCAATTCCTTACGCATCAGATCTTCCCGTCCTCCTGAACGCATGGACGCAGAGTAGTC
>TARA_B100001093_G_scaffold126213_1_pt1 | contig 21556 bp, 25 predicted proteins | sample TARA_B100001093 | Tara Oceans TARA_B100001093 (sample SAMEA2623116) | marine metagenome | biome: marine biome (ENVO:00000447); feature: surface water layer (ENVO:00002042); material: "saline water (ENVO:00002010), including plankton (ENVO:xxxxxxxx)" | depth 5 m | reverse complement strand
TTAATTGAGATAAGTCAATTAGATTATTTAGATAGTTTAACTGATTCTGATGATATAAATCCTGGTTTATTTTGTATTTTAGATGAAGATGAAATTAATCAAGTAATGAATTTATCTAATGATGATGATGAACATGTAGATACACCATATTATAATATTACTAATTTATTTATAAAATCAGAAGTAAATAATAACGAAGAATCGTTTGGTGATTCTAATTCTAGTAGTGAATCAGATGGTGAGACATAAAAAAAATAATTCCTATAATAGTATCTAGAAACAAAAATTTCCAAGCAAATTTATATTTTTTAATGTAGTAAAAAGTAAATAATAGAAATAATGAACCGTGAATAGGTCTATATATATTCCACCAAGTAACTCCATTAGCTTCAGGAGCATTAAGTCTAAGATCGAATAAGAATAAATAAAAAAATGATAATGATTGGATAAAAGTTAATATAGGAATAATTTTATTATTTTGAAAATTTTTTGTTAAGAATGATATTAAAAATCTAAGTAAAATACATAAAATAAAGTTATAGTTCATATATTATAAATATATTTTAATTAAAATGAGAATGCTAAACTAGCCATACCTTTTCTAAATTTTAATATATTATAATTAGTAGAAAAAACATTACTAATGATATAATCATCATCGCTTAATCTATTCAAAAAATCATTATTTAAAGTTATTTTTAAAAATTTTTTATTTAATTTAGAAAAATTACAAGAACCAGATGGTTGTAAATCATTTGGATTTAATGAAAATGAGTAAATATTAATACCATCATTACATGATGATAATTTATGTTCATAAGGTACAACATAGTTATAGTATATTGAGTCATAAGGGATCGATCTATCAACACCATTTAGTTGTAAATAGCTTGAAAGGATAGTATTATTTTTATTTGATGTAATATTTGGGTATGAGTCAGTTAAATCATAAGTTAGTGTAGAGGAGTATTCATTATGAATATTATAGTTATTAATATCAGATTCTTTTTGATTAGTCCAGATAATATATTTTGTAGGATTATTAATATTAAGTTCAAGATCAATATCATTTTTTTTAATATTTTTATATTGGATTTGGTTAGTTTGTTCAATAAGATATTCATGATTTGAGTTAGCGAATTTTAATCTTTCATCTTGATCGAGATAAATAAAGTTTGTAAGTAATTTAATATTACTAATTTTAATTTTAGATTGTATATCATTAAGTGTATAATCTGTATAAATAAGTTTAGAAAGTGTATTAATATTTAATTTAATAATAACAACTTGATGTTTAATTGAAATAATAGGTAATGAGAGTGAATAATCTTTGTTAAAGAATAATTTAATTGGGATATAAATATCAAAATTATTTTTAGTGGTATTATCGTATGTATAAGCGGATGATGAGAGTGAAAATAGTTTATTAAAATCCAATTTTTTAAAATTTGTATTAAATAATTGATTCCATATAAACATGTATTGATTGTATGATCTATCGATTACAAACCCACCAATTTCTAGTTCAACTTTAGAGACAATATTCCATCCTAAAGTATTAATCCAGGAGAAATTATAATTATTATTTAATGAATTTTCATAAATTATTTTTTTGGTGGAGTAATCGTCTTGTAAATTTTTTAGAATATTATAACTTTTATTAATATAAGATTCAATAAGTAATTTTAGTTTATTTTTTTTAATAAGTTGATTTTCATTAAGATTATAAATATTAAGTAGATGTAAAGTAATATTAAAATTATTATTAATATCATCACCAATAATATTTTTATTTAATAAAAAATCTTTATTAGAGTCTAGATAGGTATTAATAGATGTATAAATATTATCAAAAGTTTCATTAAAATTATCTAAACCATTATTAGCTATAATAATACTTTCATATATAAAATGTATGAAATTATTAAAGTTTTTTATTAATGTTTCAGATTGTGTTAAATTATTATAATTTTGTTCAATTTCTTCATTAGAAGTAGTTTTACTTAATGATACTGAAGGTAAAGATACTTTTAATATAATATCATTAATTAAATCACCATTTTTTGGTATTTCACAAGAAATTTCTTCTCCGAAATTTTTATTTCCGTCTAAGTTAAGTTCAATAAATTCCATAGCATAGTTAGTATATCTTTTATATAAGAATTTAAAAAAAGTAATTTCTGGTATTCCTGTTAGAAATAAATCTTGTGCTCCGTAAGCGAGAATTTGTATTAAACCACTTGGCATTTATATTAATAGATATTAAATTTTTAATTTTAAATAAATTAAAATATATATATATTATATATGGATAAAGAAACCAAATTTGAGTTAGAGATATCAGAAATTATAAAGAGAGCAATAAAGTATTTGTTAGAGGGAGGAGCGGTAGCGTTAGCTGCCAGGTATATTCCTTCAGAGAAGATAGATTTAAAGGAGGTAGCTGGAATAGCGTTTACAGCGGCGTGTGTTTTTGCAATTTTAGATATGTATGCTCCGAGTATATCAATTGCAGCGAGAAAGGGTGCTGGATTTGCGATAGGTAGTACAGCAGTAGGTGGATTAAAAACGTTTATATAGATGGTATAAATTGCCAATTTAAATATTCGCATATTTTTTTCCATATTTTATCTTGTTCTTTTAATTTTTCAGTACTTTTAAGTAATGGAAAACAAGGTAAAAAATCATATAATTCTAATAGTTCACAAAATTTATGTAAAGTATAAGAGTAACTAAGAAAATTCTTTCTATCTTTTGGAGAATGTATATTAAAAGGTTCTTGACATAATTTAAACATTTCTCTAAATTTTTCCTCAACTTCCCTAGTCATTCGTGGAGGAGGTTTACCTGAAACTTTATTAATAATATGTTGTACATGTTCATAATATTTATTATAATTAAGTTTTTTTAAAATTGCTCTCATTTGTTTTGGAGTAATTGATTTGTTAAGTAATCTCTGTTTTTTAATTTCATCTAATATTTTTTCATAAATATTATCTGGAATATCAGTAGATTCTTTTGCTTGAAATTGAGCTAACCCAAAAATCCATTTGTTATAAATAACAAACATCTAATGTTCAGTTTATAGAAACCTCCATTAGATCACTTGTCTCCAAGGGGACGGACTATACCTTAAGCCTTAATCAGAGTGATCAACTCTTCAGACCCACAAACATCTAGTCTCTGAACCTTCTCCATATTCCTTGATCATTGAAACTTAGGAGCTTGGCTGCGGATTGTCCTTATTCTTTACATTTTTACCATTGGGTACGATAATTAACCGTGTTCTTTTATGAAGTTTCCAACATAAAATGGTAGTAAAGACCTAACAGGATGTTCCCGCAATTTGAATGTGTTGCCAAATATTAATTACTAACTATAATATTCATTAATATTGACTAGCAGATTTCGAGTATAATAATTTATACTATGGTAACTCCACTATTTTTCCTAAGGACTTTACCACTAGCCTTAGGTAGTCTGCTGTTATGAGCAGTTGCCAAATTTAATAAATAAATTTAGACAAAATTAACTCATTAAAATGATTAATTCTTCGATAACAATAAGCTGTAACATCAGGAACTGGTTCTTTATAGTTAGGTTTATCGCTATCTAGTATTATATATTCACATTCACCACAAGAGGTACAGATAAGATATCCATCAGATAAATGTAGTGTCATTTCAATATTACAAGTTTCACAAAATTTAGGTTTAAATTTTTGAGATTTATCAAATTTAGTTTGTTTATTATCAGTTACTTTAAGATAATTATCTAAAAGTTGTGATTTGTTATTAAAAGATGATATATTTTTTTTTACAATATTTGAATTATTAAAAAAATCAATAATTTCCATATGTTTAACATCATTATTTTTAGAATTTATTTCATAATATGGAATTATATAATCAATAGTATTATTATAATAAATTAATTTATCAACATTATTTTCAATTGATTTTAATTTATTATTTAGTGTTTTATTTTCATCTAAAATTGTTGTTTTTTTACTTATAATTTCATTTGTGTACTCAGTATAAGGAATTTTATTTAGTTTATCTAATTCGATATTATTCAATTCTATAGTTTTTTTTATATCTTCTTTACTTCTTTCATTATCTTCAAATAAATTTATTTTATCTTTATGTTTTTTATCTAAGCTCGTTTTTTGTTTATTCATATAGTTTTATTATAAAAATAGTTTAAATAATTTAATTTAATTTATATGAAACGCATTAAACGCATAATTAATATATTATAATTTGTATAGATGAATTTAGATTATATAAATTTAGTAAAATTAATTTATTTAATAAATGCAAAAATGAATGGTTGGGGAGTTGGTATAAAGGATAATGACACATTTTATTTAATAAAGAAGAAGTTAAATAATTACAATTTTGAGGAGGAGATAAGTAAAATTTCAGTTAAAGAAATTAATTTAAAAAAATATATATAAATAATAAATGTTTATTACTTATAAATATGTCAGGTGGTTTAATGCAATTAGTCGCGTATGGTGCTCAAGATGTTTATTTAACTGGTAATCCTCAAATTACATTTTTTAAAATGGTATATAAAAGACATACCAATTTTGCTGTTGAAGCAATTGAACAAATAGTAAATGGTGACTTTGCATTTGGTAATAATTTATCATCAACAATAGCAAAGAATGGTGATCTTATTACAAAAATGTATATAAAATGTGATGTTTCTCTTACTGGAACTGATGGTAAATTTGCTTGGGTTAACAAATTAGGTCATGCTTTATTAGAAGAGATAGAGTTATTAATAGGAGGAAGTAAAATAGACAAGCAGTATAGTGAGTGGTTAAATTTATGGTATGAGTTAGCGAGGGATGTTTCACAGGACAAGGGTTATGATATGATGATAGGAAGTAATTTAGATATGACTAATTTAACAACAGATAGTAAAGCAACTACTTTATATGTACCGTTAAAATTTTTTTGTAACAAGTTTAATGGATTAGCGATTCCGTTAATATCGTTACAGTATCATGATGTGAGGGTAGATTTTAAGTTAAGGAGTAGTGATAAATTAATAGTCAAGGAAAGTAAGGCTGTAGTAACAGCATCAATTAGTAATATAAGTTTATTAGTAAATTTTGTTTTCTTAGATTCTGTCGAGAGGAAGAGATTTGCGTCATCACAGCACGAATATTTAATAGAGCAGGTGCAGGTATCAAATAATGAGAAAGTAAATTTGGAGGATAATATTTACAAGTTAAATTTTAGTCATCCGTGTAAGAGTTTATATTGGATGGTACAGAATGGTAATTTTATATCAGGCAAGTCTTTTTTAGGTTATACTCCGGAGTCAAAGTATATTTATAGATCGGGATATGGAGAATTAAATCTTGATTTGATAAAATATGCTTCAGTGAGATATGTATTAAGTCAAGTTTATTCATCAAATGGGTTAGTAAAGTTAAGTTTAAATGGTTCTGGTGTAGAATCGGCAGAGAGTACGGTAGCAACGACAGAAACTACATATAATCATCATTCTATAACATTAAGAGATGTAGTTATTAAGGCAAATTACAATAGTTTAACAAACATTGATAATATAAATAATACAGCAGAATGTGATAGTAGTGATATAAATAATTGGGAATTAGTAACAGGAATGAGTATAGATAATATTTCATTACCAGTAGATGAATTAATGACTGGATTTACAAGAACTGCAGATGCTTTAAATATAGGAAATAGTGATTTTGATATAATCACTTATCAATGGAATAATTTTGGGAAATATTTGGATTATTCATTTAATCCTGTGATAACTAGCTTACTTAAATTAAATGGACAGGAAAGGTTTGCTGAACAAACAGGAGAATTTTTTAACTATTTACAACCTTATGAAACTCATAAAAGTACTCCTAAAGACGGTATTAATTTATTTAGTTTTGCATTAAATCCATTAGAGCATCAGCCATCAGGTACTTGTAACTTTTCAAGAATTGATAATACATCATTAAATATTAAATTTGATTCGGACATAATAAATGTATCAGGCAGTAAATTAGTAATATTTGTATTAAATTACAATATATTAAGGGTGATGAATGGTTTAGCAGGAATTTCTTATAGTAATTAAAAAATATATAGATTTGAAAAAAATATATAGAATTTAATAAAAATTTTTTTTGTATACATAATATATATATAGATGGGAGGCGGTTTGATGCAACTCGTTGCCTATGGGGCACAAGATGTTTACCTTACAGGTAATCCACAAATTACTTTTTTCAAGGTTGTCTACAGAAGACACACCAACTTTGCTTGTGAAGCAATTGAACAAACTTTTAATGGAACTCCAACTTTAGGAGGAAAATCAACTGTAGTTATTACCAGAAACGGAGATTTAGTAACAAAAATGTGGTTGAAGACTACTGTATCAGCAGCAGGAGGTGATTTAACTACTACTGATTTAGGATATGCTATTATTAAATCTGTAGAATTACAAATCGGAGGAACTAAAATTGACAAACACTATGGAAGATGGATGCATGTATGGAGTCAATTAACAAGAACAGCAGAACACGCAGATGCTTTTACTGCTATTGTTTCTCCAGGAACTGTAGCTGACGGAACTTCTGCTAGTTTATATGTTCCATTACAATTTTTCTGCTGCAGAAATGATGGTTTAGCTTTACCATTAATTGCTTTACAATATCATGATGTCAGATTAGAATTTGAATTTGATACTATTGCTAATGCATCTTTATCTAATACTACTTTATTAGTAAACTATGTTTACTTAGATTCTGAAGAGAGAAAAAGATTCGCACAAGCTTCTCACGAGTATTTAATTGAACAATTACAATTTACTGGTGTAGAAACTATTGCTGCTACTGGAACCAGCAAAGTAAGATTAAACTTTAACCATCCAGTTAAAGAATTAATCTGGGCTGCTGATAATGATTTTGGTGATTTCACTGATGGTGCAGCTAACCCAGTAACAAGTGCTTTATTACAATTAAACGGACATGATCGATTCAGCGCAGAAACTGGTGCTTTCTTCAACTTCGTACAACCACATACACACCATACTAGAACTCCAAGTCCTGGTATTAATGTATATTCATTCGCTTTGAACCCAGAAGAACATCAACCATCTGGAACATGTAACTTTTCAAGAATTGATAATGCTACTTTAACTGTTACTATGGCTGGTGCTTCTACTTCTTTATACGTATATGCTGTAAGTTATAATGTATTAAGAGTTATGTCTGGTATGGGAGGCGTTGCGTACTCAAATTAAATTCAAATAATATTACTAACTTATTTAAAGATATATTCTGTATATAAATTATATATAATATGTCGTTAATTTTCGATGAAGAACTAAATTGCTTTAAATTGCACAAAACAATTTTAATTGATAATAAATCTATTCAAAACATAATAAATTTACAAACGTTATATGATTTTAATAATTTTGATTCAAGAGAAGATATTTGGTATGTTAAAAATATAAAATTACATAAATTATTATTTACGAATATTAATTATGATTATATTGAATTTAAAAATGATAATAAAAATGATTTTAGATTAACAAATATTAATTTTAAATTTTATGATATTAAAGAGCCAAGTAATGTAGATATTTTAGAAAAGGGAAAATATATTAAACTTAATGAAGGGAAATATAGTGGTCAAATTAGAAATATGTATTGGAAAGTAAAAGATAATAATAATGATATATATTATCTAATGTCTTGTAAAGATAATAATAAAAATACCACATATTTTAAATTTGATACTAATTCTCTACACAAAGTACTTAATGTTTATAATAATAATAGATATACTTGGCATATAGGAAAAAATGGTTATCCTAAAGTTTGTTATCCTGATGATAAAGGTAATAAAATTAATAGATACTTACATCAACATCTAATGGATTACTACGGAAACGGATTAAATAAAAATACAAAAACTATTGACCATATTAATAGAGATAAATTAGATAATAGACTCTCCAACCTACGTCTAGCTACACAAAGCCAACAAAATCAAAATACTGATAAAAGAAAAAGACAATCCATCGCACAAGACTTACCTTCAGGAATTACTCAAACTATGCTCCCTAAATACGTATGCTACTATAATGAATGCTACAATAAAGAAAAAAATTTATATAGACAATACTTCAGAATTGAAGGCCACCCTAAACTAGATAAAGACATTAGTAGCTCAAAATCAAATAAAATTTCTATTCAAGATAAACTTACCGAAATTAAACAATATTTAAAAAATATAGAAGAAAATAAAGAATGTGTAAAAGAGATGAAAGAACTACCTGTTGGTATTAGATTAAAAAAAAAAAATGATGAAGAATCGTTTTTTATTTTAGATTATAGAATTGATAATAATCGATTTAATTTGAAAATGAAGGTAAATAAATCAAAATCGTATGATGAAAATTACGACTTATTTAAGAAGAAAGTTATTAATAAGTATCCTAATTATGAAGTTTAAAAAATTGAAATTATAATATTTATAATAAAAAACTAAAATTAACATCAATGAAATTTTATTTAATATTACTAGTTTTTATAATGTTAATAGATCAAAGCATGTATGGTAACACAAGTCTTACAGAAGATATAGAAATTTCACAAAAAATTTATCAATTAGATGATAAAATTGATGAATTAAAATTTATTATTAAAAAAATAAATTATGCAAATCATATTTTAGAATTTGCAAATGTAATTACATATGAAAAATTACAAGATTTAAAAAATATAAAAGATATAAATTTATTAATAGAAAGTCATGATAAATATCGTTCTAGTGATAGTTGTAGTAATGATTCAATTATAAAAGATAAAATTAATTATCCAGGAAGATATCCATATTCTAAAGTATTACAAAGTTTAATTGAATACACAAGAACTACAATCTATCAAATAGAAAAAAAAAAAAACATAGTGAAATAGATATATTTAATAACACAAAAATCGATAACAGTACATTAAATAATATAAAATTAGAAAATGAAAGATTAGTTTTTTGTTCGAAGATTTTAGAAATATATTCTAAGTTAAAAGAAAAAATAGATATAGATAATGATTTTTATTTTAGTAAAAATATTAATTTTATTTTTGAAGAAATATATAATGTAGGTTTACAAATTTTAAATTATAAAAAAGATCAAGAAAAAATTGTTAATAGTTGTTACAATAATTATGGTGATTATTCTAATATTTTTAATTTATTAAATTCTTATTTAGAGAAAAGACTAAATTTCTAAATAATTTTTATGTATTTCATAATTTTTATATATAAATAAAAAATCAATATTTGATGATTATATTCATTATAAAAATATTTTAGATTCATTAAATTATTATCAAAAGAAAAAATTAATTTTTTTATAATAAATTTTATTAAAAAATATTTAGTATTATATATGTTGAGTTTTTTTAAAAATTTATTTAAAAAAGAAGAAGAATTTAATACTGTTACTTCAGTTGAGTTTCCAGATTATTTGACAATTGAATCATTAGACGTTCAAAGTGGAGGAGGAAATAATTATTATGATAATATTTATTCTAGAAACGTTAGTAAATTATAAAAAATATAATTTTTTTTTATCTAAAGATAAATTATATTTATATAAATAATGACAGATTTTTTAATTGAAGATCCAGTAATAAATAACCAGACATGGGCAGTGGTATCATTGATTACACCTAAATTAGTAAAAAATTGTGATAAATTTTTATTAAAAATTAAAGGTATCTATAGTTCAAGTGCAAGAGCAAATGATGAAGCAAATAAATTTCATAAAAAAGAAAAAGACTTTCCAATTTTTGCGATAGAAGTAGGAAAATGGATAGCATATAAAGATGATTTTAAAGAGGGTGATGATTTAAATGATGAATTAAATGAATTAATGAAATTATATTTAGATGAAAGAAAGGTTGCAAATGAGAATCATGAAAAAAGAAAAGCGAATTATGATGATACTACATTTATTAGTCCTAAAGAAGAAAAAGATGATGTTTTAAAATCTGAGGTAATAATTGAGAGTGGAAAGAAGATAGATTATTTAAAAGAGGATGATGTAACAGATCAGAAGTATTATTGTATTTCATTTTTAACACCAGATCAGTTAGAGAAGGAAAATAATTTAGAGATCAGGGGTTTTAAGGTAAGAGGGATGTATAATAATGAGGAAGAAGCGAAGGATAGATGTAAGAGTTTATATAATGTGGAGAGTACGATTAATACATATGTAGGGAACATTGGTCATTGGGTAGCGTGGGAGGATAATTCAGATAATGCGGATGATTTCGAGTATGCGAATGATGAGTTAAATAATTTAATGAAGGCACATAAGGAGAATCAGGAAAAGGTGAAAATGTTTAATTCATCAGAGAATAGTGAATTAAAGAATAATGATGAGAAAGATAATTTATTAAATGAAATATTGGATGAATCATTAGATAATACTAGTTTAAATACTGAGTTAGATGAAGCGAAAAAGAAATATGAGATGATGTTAAATGAGGAGAGTAATAATTTATAGAGTTTGTATTGTATTAATAATTTGATTAATTTTTTTATTAAGTATTTTTTTATGAATATATCTAGGTATATTCATTTTAGAATCTGAAACCAGATTAATATGTAAGGTATCATGATTATTTTTTTTAAATGTTATAGTATTATTCATATAGTGGTTATTTATTTGAATTTTAAATTCTTCATAATTTTTAAATAATGTCATTTTAGATTTTACTCTAATTCCAGTAACATATGAATTATAATCGAAAGATACAATATCATTATTAGTAAATTCTATATCTTCATTTAATTTTAGTATTGTTTTTAAATTATTATTAGTAAATAGCTCATAATTATTAAGATCAGTTTGTATATAATAATTTAATTTTAGTGGTTCGATAAATGGTGTTATAAAAGATAAAAAAATAAATTTTTTAAAATTCATATATATATAAAATATATTTATATATATATATATGTTTAATGGAAAAATATTATTATTAATTTTATTTACTATATCTTTAATATTTATAACTATTGATTTAACTAAAAGTACATTTAAGTGTGATGCTAAAAAAACAGAGTACAGATATGTACCAAGAACATTTAAAGAAGAACAAGAATCACCAGTTCCAATTAAAGATATTTTTGGATCGATGTTTGAGAGTTCATCACCTTGGATAGGTTCGTTTGTAGAAACAGATAAAAAATAGTTATTAGTTTTCTTCATTTTTAACAACCTGTATTTGTGATCTTCTTTTGTTACCAAAGGAGGTCATATCAATAAAAGGTAATCTTTTATCATGATTAGGATCAAAATTTATTTCATGATATCTTTTAAATTTTTCACAACATATATTTATTTTATCTTGTTTATGTGCTTTATACCAAAAAACTTTTTTTCTAATATCATTTGATCTTAATCTATTATTAATAACCATAACACCATAATTATCTGTTACTTGCATAAAAACTTGATCAAATAATTCTCTAGAAGGAAACATACCAGCATAATGTTCATATAATTTTTTTCTATTATTAATAAAGTCTTCACCTAATAAAAATACATAATCAAAATTTGATCTTAATTCAGGTTGAATTCCTAATGAATATTGCATAGATAAAATAAATGTTAATTGATAATGTCTACCTTCATTAAATATAGATAAAACATTTGGATCTTTTAACCAAAGATGTTTACTACTCATACAATCGTCCATAATAAGAAAAGATCTTGGATCTATAGGTCTTTTACCTTCACCTTTTCTTCTAATATTTTTTTCTAAAATCATTTTTTGTCTATTAAGTAATCTAGGTATAGTACTTTCTTTATATTCATGATGTATAAATGTTACAGGAAAGAAATCATTATAAAAACCAGTCATTTTATCAGTAGGAGCAATAATAACACCACAAGGTATCTTTCTTAAATAACTTAATATATCTCTTATAACCCAACTTTTTCCAGATCCAGATTTGGCAATAATTGCTATCCTAGGATTTAAAAAATCTCCATTCTGATCATAAACTAAATTTCTTAAATCAAATTTATCTAATTGTAAACACTCACTACCAAAATTAATATCCTTAAAACTAGACATATATATTATAATATATTAAAAATCAGGCATATCTGTAAATAAATCTTGATCAAATAATGATGTACTATTACTTAAAATATCTTTAATTTCTTGTTCTTGATTTAAATCATAAAAATATGATATTATAGTCCATACAAGAGCGCCTATCATAATTGGTACTTTAAGTGTGACATAAAATTTTGGGCATATGCATTTACCATCAACTTCAGATTTTTTAAAATTAAATCTTTTATTTTCAAAATTAACGTCAATATATAGTATAACATAAGTAATAATTCCTGCTATTAGACCGTATAAAATTGGATTTGTTTTATTAATATCCATATATATAATAATATATTTTTATGAGATATTAAATTTTGAAATTAGCATATCTTTTTTTTTAGAATCTAAATAATTTTTATTATTTTCATTATTGCTAAATACGTCTTCATATTGTGCATCAGTATCTATAATAAGAATACTTTCAATATCAGAGTTTAAATTATTAATAGCTTCATCAAAGTTATTTTCGATAATTTCTGTAGCTTGTGTATTTAAATCTTTAACAGTAAGTTCATTTTGTATAGAATTTTTATTTTCACTATAATATTCAGAAATAGGTTTAATCATACTATTTTTTAATTCATTTAAAATTTTATTAGTATCGTTATCTGAATTAATTTCAGTATATTTAGGTGTATCATTTTTTTGTATATTTAAATCATAATTTACTAAATCTTTTAAATTTTCTGTTTCTGTTTTAGATAAAGGTTTATCAACTTCAATTAAGATTGGTTCAATTTTAGAACCTAAATATTTATCTAAAATATGATTAACAGGAAGCATTTTTCTAATAGCTTCTTTTATACTTAATTTTATTATATCATAACATTCTCTTTGATGTTTCTTTCTTTCGATAGGTCTAATATCGTGATAAAATAAATAAGGAGTATTATAAAATTGTCTTGCACACTCAATATAACATCTATGAATAAATTTATCTAATGGAATATCTAAATATTTTTTCTCAATATTAATATCTTCTAATCTCGAATTAGACAAAAGAACAATATTAGCTTTTATAACTGCTTTTAGTAAATTATGTAGGAAATCACATTTACTTGCAGCTTTTATTCTAATTGTTTCATTATCTATTAAATTAGTATTCCAAGAAGGTACTCTTTTTATAAATTGTTGAAATGCTTTTAAAATTTTCTTCTCTTCTCCTTTCTTAATTATTTTTTTTGATTCTAAATAAATTGATTCAAAACCTTCAAATATATGAGGTGATAATATATTAATTAACTGAATTGTATATTCATTTTTTGTTTCTACTAGAAAATTCATATATAATAATATTAAATTATTTTATTAAATTTAACCAAAATTAAATTAATTTATAAAAAATAAATTTAATTTAGGCATTGGTGCCTCTGTCACTTAAAAATGAATATTGACTTCTAGATGCACAAACACATCCTGTACCCATTTTTCCTAAACAAGACATATTAGTACTAATAAATTTGTCTCCTAATTCACCCTCTTTAATTCTAGAATCTTTTTCAACATCAAAACTTACAGGCCACTGAGTACCACAACAATCTGGACTACACATATTAGTATCCATTTTATAACATCCATTTAAATTAGACCCACTATCATTTTCAAAAGTTTCTTTTTTCAAAATTAGTTGATAAATAACACCTAAAATCAAAATTACAAAAATTACACATACTAAAATATTACTCATATATATATATATAATTTATATAATATTTTTACTATAATTAAAAAAAAACGAATTATTCAACTGGTTTTACTTTTAAATATAAATCATCTAATATCCATTTTTTATTAAATTTAATTCTTGGCTTATAAAATACTTTTAAATTATATTCTTTAATTAACGAATTTAATCTATCGATATATATAGTATCATTCGCTATAATTTCATTAAATTTATTTAATCTATTTTTATATTTTTTAATCGCATCATCCTGAATTTTCTCCATCTCGTCTTCTAAATAAGTTTCAAATTCTTGTTCATTAATTTTAATTTTTTTTGTTGGATCTATACATTTTATTATATATAATCCCTCTGGAGCAATTATCATTGAACCTTGAATATTACCCAAATTATGATGATCAATAAAATGCTCAAAATCTGATACACTTGGAAACTCATACAAAAAACCTTCCTTAACTCGAGAACCAGGCGATGGTGTAGAAGGATGAGTATGAAACATATACTCGAAATCAAATGCATCTGGCATATTGTCAGGAAGTAAAATGTTATCATCATATTTATCACTAATATTTTGTTTAGCATTAATAATAAAACGTTGAAGAGTAGATTTTCCAAAATCTAATAGTCCTGAATGTTCTGAGTATCTAAGTTTTTTTTTACTATCCAAATATTTTTTATCATGAGAGCCATCAACATATAATGATTCTAAAATTCGCATTTGATTTTTAGAAATTTTAATATATCTAGCATCATATTTTTTATATATTTTTGATTTTAATTTAAAAATTTCTTTCATATAATAATGGATTATAAAAAATATAAATTTAAATTTAGATTATTAGTTATTCATACTGATAATTATCAAAATGAGAAATATAAATTAAATAAAGAAATTTATCAAGATAATATTAAAGAATTTCATAAACGTTACGTAAAATTACTCATTAACAGAAATAAAAATAATAAATTTAAAATTCAACTAATTGGATTTGATGGTGTAACATCTTTCGATTTTAACAAAATTTACCCTAAAAAAATATTTGATATTATTGATAAAATGCCGATGAGCGATTATAAACCTAAAACAAATTTGTCCCTTTATTCAGATTATGATCCTAAAAATACAATTACTGGACTAGGATTCAAAAATAAAGAAAAAGCACTTTACACAATTAATAAAATTAAAGATCAACCAATTAAATACCAAAAAAATGTAGTATCCACTATGATCGGACGAGCAAAAAACCATCCATATAAAAATAAAGATATGGATCAAGCTATAAAAATATTTGAAGATTGGTTAAAAAAAAATAAATCACATAAAGATTAGTCAAAGAAGTAATTATAAAAGATGAAAAATATTTATTTTATTAGACACGGAGAAGGTTATCATAATTTAGATAATTATGAATTATTATATCCAAGATTAACAAAAAAGGGTTTGTCACAATGTACAGAACTTAAAACTAAGTTACAAGACATTAAATTTGATAAAATTTATGTTTCACCTTTAATTAGAACAATTGAAACAGCACTAAACTCATTTGACCTAAATAATAAATTTATATCAATAGATTATATTAGAGAAGTTATTAAGAATAATTGTGATTATTGTGAATCTATTGAAAATATAAAAAATAAATTTACTAATATTAAATTTTGTATAAATGAAATTAAAAATAATTTAGAAAATGACGAAGAAGTAGAAGAAAGATTATTAAAATTATTTAGTTTATTGAATAATGATGATTATGAAAATATAGCAATAGTATCTCATGGTGAATTTATTTATAGATTTATTAATAAATATGGTGATATATTAAATATAGAAAATAAGGAATTCTTTAATAATTGTGAATTTAGAATAGGTTTATTATAATAATATATTATATGGTAAATTTTTTTTATTTAGATAAAGATCCTAAATTATGTGCACAATATTATTGTGATAAACATGTTAATAAAATTTTAATAGAAATATTACAAATATTATCTCAAATACATCATAACTTTGAAAAAAATATACCTCCATATAAAAAAAGTTCTTTAATTGGAGATACTTTAGCTCCTTATGTTTGGGCATTATCTAGTATAAATAATTATAAGTATTGTTTATCATTAGCAGAAGAATTATTAAAAGAATACAAGTTTAGATTTGAAAAAGATGAACATAAATGTGAGAAAGTAATATTATGGTTTAAGAATAATTTTCCAAAATCGATAAAAAAGAAAAATCGTACTAAAATAAAATTTACAAATAATGTAAAAGTGTATGGTGAATATTTTGATGATATAACTGCTTTTAGATATGTTTATGTAGATTTTAAATGTAAGAATGATAAATGGACAAAACGAGGTAAACCAGATTGGTTTGATACGTTAAGTAAAAAATCAGAGTTAGAGAAAAAAAAGTTAAAAGATAAAATATTAGAAAATGTAAGAATTAAGTTACCTGATTTAAGTAAAAAACATAATTTAAAAGTAAGAAGATTTCATTCTTTTTTACGAATTTGTTATGATAATTTATTTAATGATAAATGGGATAGAAAAATTAAAGAAATGACAAATATGTTTAATTCTAATAAACCATTGATAAATCAGTTAGGTTTAGGTCATTTGATGAAAGTTTATGAAATATCGAATGAATTATTTGATTTAAAAAAATTAGAAAAATTAAATAATTTATCATTAAAATATAGAAATAAATTAGTTAAATAGTTATTATATAATTTATAATTATTAGTTGATGCAAGTTATTGAAAAAATTTGAATATATATAAATATATAATGTTAGATTATATATAGTTAAATTATGGAAAAAAAATATAAATACTTAGAAGTTTGTGCAGGATGTGGAGGATTAAGTTATGGTTTAGAATGTTCTGGTTTAATAGGTGAATTATTAATAGAAGTTGATAAAAATTGTGTAAAAACATTAAAAAAAAATTTTGATGTAGAAAAAATAATTGAATCTGATATGAGAAAAATAGATTGTAAAAAATTTAAAGGTATTATAGATTTCTTTGTTGGTGGAATTCCTTGTCAATCATATAGTACTGCAGGAAAAAGAGAAGGTTTAAATGATCAAGAAAAAGGTGGTTTATTTTATGATTATTTAAGAATATTAGATGAAATAGAACCTCCAATGTTTATGATAGAAAATGTAGAAGGATTAACAAGTATAAATAAAGGAGAGACATTAAAATTAATGATAAAAGAATTAGAAAAACGTGAATATAATGTATATTATAAAGTATTAAATTCAAAAGACTTTAATGTTCCTCAAAAAAGAAAACGATTGATAATAATAGGAACAACAATGAATGTTAAATTTGAATATCCAGAGCCAAATCAAAATATTTTAACAATGAAAGATGCTTTAAAAAAAGTTCCAGAAAGTGAAGGAATAAAATATTCAGAAGAAAAAAGAAAAGTAATGGAATTAGTACCTCAAGGAGGATGTTGGATAAATTTACCAGAAGATGTAAAAAAAAAATATATGGGTAATAGTTTAAATTCAGGAGGTGGTAAAAGAGGAATAGCAAGAAGGTTAAGTTGGGATGAACCAAGTTTAACATTAACAACATCACCTTGTCAAAAACAAACAGAAAGATGTCATCCTAGTGAAACAAGGCCATTAAAAACAAGAGAATATGCAAGAATTCAAACATTTCCAGATAATTTTGTATTTGAAGGTTCAATAAGCAGTATATATAAACAAATTGGAAATGCAGTTCCTTGTATGTTAGGATATTATATAGGTTGTAATATAAAAAAAACATTAGATCAAATAACAAAAAAAAAATTGATTAATAATTTATTAATATTAACAATAGTAAAAAATAAGAATATTATGAATTCTGTTGAATTAAATGAATTAATAAAAAATTTTTACGTAGATAATATAATAAATTTATATGAAGAAAAAGTAGATAGAAGTAAAACAATTATAGATGAAATTAAAAAAGAATCAGATAAGATTTGTTATGGATTAACAGAAGAAGAATGGATTGAATTTGATAATAAAAGATTAAAGGATAAACAAATTAACAATAAAATAGGTGAATTACATCAATATTTATTAGAAAATGTAAAAGATTATTGTAAAGCAAATGATGTTGATAAAAGTTTAAAAGTAGATGTGATGAAAAAAGATTATTCAGTATTCATTGAGGTAAAAAATAAATATAACACAATGAATTCTTCAAGTAGGGAATCAACTGTAAATAAGTTAAAAAAAGTAAAAAATAAATATAGTGATTCTTTATGTTTAATTGGAATTGTAAATGGAAAAAATTATAAAAAAAAGGTATCAGATAGTCCAGAAGTATGGGAATATTCTGGAGAGGAATTATTTAATTTAGTTTTCTCAAATAAAGATTATTATCAAATGATTAATAATTGTATTATTGATAGTTTAAAAATTAGAAAAAATAAACAAAATTAAAAAAATATTAAAAAATCGAATATTAAATAATAATATTGATCAAAATATAGAAGAATTTAAAAAATTAACAATTTAAAAAAATTATTTTTATATAATATAACTTGTTTTATATTAGTTAATTGAAATTATTATGTATAATTATTTCAAAGAATCTAGAATAATTTAAATAAGTATTATTAAGATGTAATTATTGAATGTATGGAATAATCTGTTTTCCTCTTAAATGTTCAAGTCCTTCTTTTTCTTCTAATCCTACCCATTGTAAATTCCACCAATATCTGTTAGTAAAATGATCAAGATTTGTATCCTGTCTGTTGTTTCTAATATGATAATGAATCCCATTTGTACTAACTCTAATAGTATCATATTCAGGATTTCCTATATGATCAATTATATTAGAACTTTCATCATGAACTTTGATTTCAACACCTAGTAATAGTGCTAAAATTTGAAATTGTGCTCTTCCTTGAATACTATCGAGGTCTAAATATGGTAGCTCAAGTTGAAAAATTAGCATTTCTAATTCTCCTTTCGAGAAAGTAAATCCTTCTATTTCTAAAGTAGTATTTTCACCCATTAAATTATTAAGAGTTTTAGCTGTATTTATAATTATATTAACTAAATCGTTCATATTAATAGGTTGATTAGTATCTCCTAAAAATTGTTCATTTATGATTAATATATTACGATTAAGTAAAGACCAACCAATTAAAATTGACCATATTGAACAATACCCATTACCTCTAGCACCATCTCCTTCAAACAAACCATCTTCAGTTCTACTTCTAATAATTGGAAATTTTAAAAAATCTTGAATTTCTCTATTATTACTAGAATTTGTACTACTAGTAATTCCTAATTCTTGATCTGTATTAGAACCTCCAAACTTAATATATTTTTTATATTGAATTTTAAATTTATATTTCATATATATATATTTATATATAAAATATTATTAAAAATTAAAGAAATTTATTAAATTAATTTAATCAATGCCAAATATGTTTGATTCCAATAAACATATAATAAATCAATTAGGTTTAGGTCATTTGATGAAAGTTTTTGAAGTATCAGATTAATTAAATGATTTAAAAAAATTAGAACAATTAAATAATTTATCATAAAAAGTATAAAAATAAATTAGTTAAATAGTTATTTATTGAAATTATTATGTATAATGATTTTAAAAAATCAGGAATTATTCATAAAATTATTCAAACAAAAATTAAAGAAAATTACCATAACTTTAAAACTGCATTAGATATTACAATCTTTATTGAAGAAAATATTAAAACTTTAACTAAATATGATAAAAATAATCCACTACAAGCAGGAATTGCCTTTCCTGTTGGAATTTCTATTAATGACGTTGCTGCCCATTTTACTCCATCTTTAAATAATAACCCCTCCCTAAATAATGACGATATTATTAAAATTGATTTCGGTGTTCATATTAATGGATGTATTACTGATGGCGCTTTCTCTTGGTGCCCTAGTGGTAAATATAATTCATTAATTGATATAAGTACTGGTGCAACTAATTTAGCAATAAAAAATTCTGGTCCTGATGCAATACTTGGTGATATTGGAGAAATAATTCAAGAATACATCGAAAGTAAAGAAATAATTATTGATAATAAAATTTATAAAATAAAATCTATTTATGATTTATGTGGTCATAATATTGCACCTTATATAATTCATGTTAATAAGGCAGTTCCAAATATAAAAATTAATTATAAAGAAAGGATGTTAGAGGGAGAAATATTTGCAATCGAAACTTTTCCGACAACTGGGGATGGTTTAATTTATGAATCCCAAGAATGTAATCATTACATGATTGAGTCAAGAAATGTTAAAAATTTTTATAATAATAAATATTTGAGTAAAATATTTCAAGATAGGAGTACGTTAGCTTTTTGTCCAAGATGGTTTAATTTTGAAATTCCAGATAGTAATTATATAACAAAATATCCAGTTTTAAAAACTAAAGACAAAAGTGTGGTAGCACAATATGAAAAGACTATTTATATTAAAGATAATGGAATTACTATATTTAATTAAATTTATAAAAATTGAAATATTAACTTAAATATTAATTTTACTAATTATATTATATATATATATATATATGAAATGAAAAATTAGTTATTCTACAAAAGGTGGATCTTCAAGCTCTACAAATTCAAGCTCTACAAATTCAAGTTCAGTGTCTTCAAATTTAAGTAATAGTAAAAAATTAAATAAAAATATGCAAGCAGAAATAATTACAATTGGAATATTAGATTCAGGAAATTTAAATATATTTAATAAATGGAATAATGATATAAAAAAAATAATTAAGACTAAATTACCAAATGGAATTAAAATTTCACATTATGATAGTTTAAGTGAAATAGATAAAGATGATGTAAATTTGAATAAATATCATAAAAATATTTTAATAACAAGATTGAAAAATTGTTATAATGAAGATGATAATTTTAATTTTATTGAATATGATGATTTTTTAATAGAAAAAGATATCCAAACTCCAAATGATAAAGATAAAGATAATATTCATTTTAAAAATTTTGATAAAGATGAACTAAATAATCTTAATAATAGAAATTATATAATTTTCGACTTTGCACATTTTTTTGATATTGATGAAATAAAACAATATAATATAATATCTTTAGGATATGATTCTATAAATAAAGATTATCTTTTAAATAATTGTTTTAAAATAGATGATAATAATAACATCATAATTTATTCAGATATTATTAACAAATTAATATTAGATTTTAATTTTAATCAAAATAAACCTGATGATTTTTTTATAAAATATATTAGTATTGATAAAATGGTTACAGAAAATTATATTTTTCAAATGATTGAACTCCTTTTAAATTTAAAAGAAAAAAAAATTCCCTTATACCAATATGAAAAAGTAATTAAAATTCTAGAATTAGGAATAATTAATAATAATTTAGGTATAAATATTATGGATGATTTATATGAAATATATAATAATGATGAGAAGATAAATTATGATATATTTTTTAATGAAAAATATATAAACCCATTAATTCAAGATTTAAAAAAATTTATTTAGAAAAATGATACTCTTTTGTTAATTTTCTGACTGAAACACATCTCTGAGTAGATACATATTCTAAATATTCATCTGGATTACATACAGCAAATTCTGAATCAAAATATTTATTATTATCATAAGATTGATCTT
>TARA_B100001093_G_scaffold190718_1_pt1 | contig 21673 bp, 16 predicted proteins | sample TARA_B100001093 | Tara Oceans TARA_B100001093 (sample SAMEA2623116) | marine metagenome | biome: marine biome (ENVO:00000447); feature: surface water layer (ENVO:00002042); material: "saline water (ENVO:00002010), including plankton (ENVO:xxxxxxxx)" | depth 5 m | reverse complement strand
AGTGGCACTCGATTAGCAAAACGGAGAATTTCAACTGGCTTATCGCCAGCCATACCGCCGCCAAAAATCAAACCAACCTCGACTTGGAAGGGGTTTCCTTGCGTTACACTTGGCACGCGAGTCAGCGTGGTGACGAATCGTGAGTCAATTGTTTTGGAAAGCCCTTTCTTGATGAGCATCTCTTCAATAGGGGAGAGACAATTGGTTGGAGGTTTGAGCAGTTTTACCGGTAATCCATTGAACAACCTTTCACCTTGAAACGATTCCAGAAGTGCACGAATATCATCGCCTTTGACCGACTTCATCTTTCGTGTGCCTTCAATTTCAGCCGCTTGACACAATTCCTTACGGGCACGGTTGGTTACACCTGAGAAATTATTCAACAAAAAATGGTTGAGATTCAGGTCTTTCGATTCCGCAACCATGCGTTGAAGTTGTCCCAATTCGATTCCATGGGGGTGGGGTTTGATGCTTTCGACCTTTGTCGGAAGTCGTTCAGTGACGCGAGTCCAGTGGTGGCGTTCACCTTCTGGGTCAACAAAGATAATTTCTGCATGCGGGTTGACAATACTGGTCATTCTCAGATATTGCCAAACGCTTTGTCGTCCTTTCTGATACTTCGCCTTCATTTCTGCAGTTACTTCAGTACCGTGTTCCTTTCCTGTACCGTCTTCATTATACCAAATTTCACGGCCAGCGTTGGCTTTTGTAGCCTTATTTTTTCGAGTGTCAAGTCCTATATCGACATAAGCAGCAGTAGGCTCAGTTGCAATTTTTGAACGAACATGAGTGGTACGGCCAGTTGTTAATTGACAATACATGACAACACCTGTAATACCAATTCCTTGTTGTCCACGTGATTGCCTTATGGCGTGGAAACGGGAACCGAAAAGAAGTTGCCCAAACACCTTTTCAATGCTCTTTTGAGGAATCCCTGGCCCGTTATCTTCAACGACCAAACGTACGATATCCTTCTTGGTATCGAGTTTTGTAATTTGAATTTTAATTGTCGGTAGAATACGCGCCTCTTCACATGCATCTAATGCATTATCAACAGCCTCTTTCACAGCTGTGATGAGGGAGCGGGCAAGTGAATCAAATCCGAGGAAATGTTTGTTTTTCTCGAAAAACTCAGAAATAGCGACTTGTTTTTGGTTCGATGCGAGTTTTTGTGCGATGCCTGACATGGGTATTCCTCCAGCACAGGTCCTCCTTTGTCCGAATGACATCGGGCCTATGTGGTAGGCAACCACCAAAACCGACGGTTCTTAAATGTCTAAGATAAATCTCTTCAAGCAATCACTTTTCTACAGCATCACAATCTTTTCGATTAGTTGAATAATTCGTGATGCCAAGATGAAATGGTACCTGTGAACGCAGAGGCTGCTACAGTCAATGGGCTAGCAAGATACAATTTACCTGGCCCCGACCGCCCTTGGAAGTTTCGATTGATCGCTGAAACAGTGACCTGATTTGGAGTGATTGATACACCAGGGCCAGCTCCGATACATGCACCACACCCAGGGTCGATGAGTTTGACACCAACGCGTTTAAACAGGTCGTGCCAACCTTTTCGAACGGCCAAATCCTTTACGATTCCTGAGCCATATTGAATGTAAAATTCAACGCCGTCTTTGACGACTAACCCTGCATCTTCTGCCGCTTGGCAAACCAGCGCGTAATAAGACACATCATCTTCTTTTCCAGCAGTGCACGAGCCACCATAGGCAATATCGATAGCGACATCTCCAATATCTGCGATGTTCGCACCGTTGGTTGGATCACTCGGAATGCCTTTGTCAGGGTCACCAGGATGTGCGACCATTGGCTGAATGAGGGACATGTCAATGATGTGTACACCACCGTGGTATTCAGCTCCTTCATCGGGATGAACTGAAAGTGACTTTTGAGTTTCAAGGTCGAGATGCGGTTGAGATTTCATAATCCATTCATACAGTAAATCATCAGCCTCGCAAATTCCAGTGCGGCCTGAACATTCAGTTGCCATGTTGCACAGAGTGGCTCGCTCGTCTACTGAGAGACTCGTCATCCCTGCGCCGCCAAATTCCATGCTACGGTTGAGCGTTAATTCCTTTCTTGCGTGATCTGCAAGGATAAACAAAATGACATCCTTGGCAGTACATCCGTGCGCAAGTTCCCCAGTCAGTTCAAATCGAATCGATTCAGGAACTTTGACAAAAGTAAATCCAGCACTGATGAGGTTTGCATATTCTGTCGCTCCAACACCCCACGTGAGCGCGTTGGTCGCTCCACCCATACAGGTGTGTGAATCAGTCGCTTGGATAAAATCCCCAACTTCAATAAATTCTTCACGAGCGACTTGATGGCAAATTCCAGGCGATACACCATTTTTTGCTGAATAATCCCGGACAGAGGTGTGTTTTTGAAAAGCAACTTGTAAATCCCGAAGTGTCTGAACTTTATCCATATGTTTGACAAATTTAGGATTGTGATGAGCGTAGAGCAGGTGGTCTTCAAAAACAGCGAACTTACTTGGATTTGGCAACGAATAGTCTTCACCGTATTCCTCTTTCAAGAATGTGTGAACTTGTGCGGTCGTAAATTCATGAGAATATCCCCCTTGAACTTGAGCGATAACGGGGTCGTGTGGTTTAACGCACTGTCCCTCTTTTTGTCCGACCAAATTCCGAGCAATGATTTTTTCAGCCATCGTCATAGGCCGAGGAGGTGTTTGGATGGACGGCAAATCAACATCTCCAGCTTTGAGGGCTTTTGCAAATGGAAACAAACCACCCTTTTCGAGAATGATTTGAGTTACTTCATCATACTGTGAAGTGAACTCTGAGAGGTCGATACTTTCTCCGTTTTGTAATCGTTCAAGCATAGCATGGTCGCCCATAAGTTGGCCCAAGTTGATGTTATTTTGTCCGTGAATCGGAGCGAAAGAGGCTGCGATAACAATATTGATTCCAGCCCAACGTTCACACTGAGGTGCAGTTTCTCTTGAAGAGCCAGTCCCTTTTCTTTGACCAGATACAATGACTTCAAAATTACCATTTTTGAGTGCATTTTGATTAAACACTCGAATCCCGTTATGCATCAGTCCTGCATATGCATTCTTCGCAATTTCGGAAGGGTCATGGTCAAAACAGACCCATGCCGGCGTCATAACGTCGGTATTGATGTCATCAAGGAGTTCTTCGACGGTTAGATCTTCCATCCTAAGATTGAGTCCATGATACAATTGTTGTTTAATCAAGTTCAAATCCTTGGTGAGGAATAATACCCTTTTCTCCGGATTTAGGGAGATTTTCGCCGGCGGCCAGTTTTCCCTCATTCCTCCCCCTCAAATCCTTTCAAGTGCTCAGTGTTGATAACGGGTTCGGGAACAACCTGTTGAGGTAATCGTTGATATTTGGCGAAAAACCGCTGTTAAGGTGTGAGCAACTTTAAGCACATTACTCATTAAGTTTAAATAGTGTCCCACATCGGAGTATAATAAGATTCCCTATTAAAGAGAGCGATGATGCTCAGTATGGGAGAGAAATGAGGAATATTTATGGATGAACAACAAGTAGAAGATATCGTAAAATGCAACGACTGTGGCAGTCGAAATTTAACCCGTGACGAAACTCGCGGTGAAGTCGTTTGTGACGACTGTGGATTGGTTTTAGAAGACAATGTTATCGATCAAGGCGCAGAATGGCGGGTTTTCTCACCAGAACAAGGCGACCAGCGCGCTCGAACCGGTGCTCCAATGACGGTCATGCTTCACGACAAAGGTCTCTCTACAGACATCGATTGGCAAAACAAAGACTACTCAGGAAAAACAATCAATTCCCGCTACCGCTCTCAATTTTATCGAATGCGTAAGTGGCAAAAGCGTAGCAGAGTTTCGAATGCAACTGAACGAAACCTCGCAATGGCTCTTGCAGAACTTGACCGTATGGCAAGTCGTTTGGAATTGCCTAAATCCGTTCGTGAAGCCGCTGCTGTCAATTACAAGAAAGCCGTCGACAAGCGTTTGATTCGTGGACGTTCGATTGAGGGTGTAGCAGCTGCATCTCTTTACGCTGCTTGCCGTCAATGTGGTGTTCCTCGAACACTCGATGAAATCGGACAAGCATCACGTACAGGCCGAAAAGAAATTGGTCGAACTTACCGCTTTATGGTCCGTGAACTTAAGATGAAAATTATGCCGACAGGACCTGAGGATTATATCTCTCGATTCTGTTCTGGACTTGGCCTGGATGCTGAAGTAGAAGCGAAGGCTTACGAGTTGATTAAGGCAGCACAAGAGAAAGAATTGACCAGCGGTCGGGGGCCAACCGGAATCGCAGCATCGATTATCTATATCGCGTCTGTTTTGTGTGGCAAGCGCCGCACTCAACGGGAAGTTGCTGAAGTTGCAGGAGTGACAGAAGTCACTATCCGAAATCGCTACAAAGAACTCATTCAAAACCTCAATATTGAATTGGATATTTGAAGTCAAACCTGTTGATTCCTCGAGGGCTCATCATGGGTAGGGAACGAACCAAATTGTCAGACAAGGTCTTTGAGGCTGTTGAAAAAGGCATGGTTGAGGCTTTGGAGCGTGGAACGCTTTCATGGCCGCTTCCTCAGCCTCCAATGACTGATCCGGATTTCCCTCCAATACAGCCAGCCTCGCCAACTTCCATCATCCAACAGGGTCATGGTATTCTTCAAGCAGATAGGGCCATGTTCGAGGCGAATCTCAATACGGTTGTCGATTTAATCGTACCGCACCGAATGAATTTGAGTGATGATCCCTTCGAGGTGCACCAAAAATGGCTTCACCGAAGAGTCGACAAAGTCGCTGAGCGCCTGCTTTTTGCAGTTGCTACTGATTGGCTTGCACAAGCCTTTGACCAAACCGCTCCAAATACCGATCGTTGGTGGCTCGCAGTTGCACTCATCAACGGTTTGTCGACCATACCCCATGGCCAACCGATTCACCAAGGATACCATCTGATTGAATCGATTGCTCTGGCTGAGCGTCCTGGAACTTGGCATACTCAGCCTGAAGTGGGTCCACACCAATTGGAATGGAATCCACAAGCAGTCGTTCCCCGTTATTCAGGTGTAGTTGTCCATGAAGCAGGCGTCAACGCTTCACGTTGGATGATTGAACAATTGGAAAACAGCGGTTCTCAACGCAGACTTTTGTTAATGGAATGGGTACGATTACTTCTTCACAGGCCAAACTTAGTCGAGCCGCTTGGTCTTGAAGCCGTTCTTCTTCGTCGCGCCTCTGATTCGGATGAAGAAGTCGCAGTGCGGGTGACGCTCTGTCTTGCTAAAACGATAGAGTTCAACCGGGAAACCGGACTTGAACTGGCAAGACGCCTGCACCAGCGCGAGGAAATTCTTGTCAAGCGCGGAATGGCAGATGTCCTCACTCGAATGTTTAGGCGTCTTGAATGGGACGCCGTTCCATTCCTCAATGACATGTTAGAAGACGAGGATGAAGGCGTTTTGGCGGCTGCAAGTTCGACCGTTGGCGACTTGCGTTTCCTCGATGCGCAATTGTGGGTCGATACCATGAACAGATTATCTCAACATCCTTTGCCGGTTGTACGCAGAAACCTCGTACCGTTTTTGCGGTATTATCTTGAACAATTTCCGGGGGATAATCACGGCTTGCTTACGACGCTCTGGCAGGATGGGGACGAGGTTGTTCGTACCCGAATGCGCGAATTGTTAATGCGACTGGAAGAGATATCTCCCGATGATTTTGCATCACGTATTCAAAATTTCAGAGAGGAAGGTTGCTCACTGGAACCTCTCTGGGAATCTTTCGCCCACCGCCGCCCTGAACGCTATACTCTTTGGCGAGCATGGTTTGATGGTGAAGGAGAACAACCAACTTTGCCGGAACCAAGACCCGTCCTTCACAGCGATATGGACGATGACGGCACTTTACCATCGCTTGAAGATGCACACTCCCTGCTCGATCAGGATTCAGATTTGTAACGAGTTTGGGTTTATTCTTCTTCAGACGAAGCCGCTAATGGGCCGACAGTGACGAGTCCGACATACAAGGCATTGAGGATAACTAAGCATCCAATCAACGTCAAAATCATTCCAGTCGGTTCAGGGAACCATTCGGAATATTCTAGCCAAACGGTGATTTTTACAATGAGTAAGCAACTTAGACCAAACAGCAAAACGTTTCTCCAAGTTTCTTCAGGAGTTTTCCATAAATTTGTTGTCGGCGCCACACCTTTCCTATCAAAAGCCCATCGAAACCAAGCGATGTAGAAGCACATTAGACCAACTAAACCGACTAAACCTCTTGAGAAGGAGCGTGAGTTCCAAGGGCCTCCGGGAGTGATGTCCACGAAGGATTGAGCCACTAAGATCACACCTGCAAGGGCGAACCAACGCCACTCAAGAGTTCTGCCCATAGTGTTACGCAGATGGGCGACGCTTGAAAGCCTACGCCATCCAGCAGGTCTCATGGCGGCGGTTGAAGACGCATTACTGGTTGCAGGTGGGCTTGGCACTCGAATGCTCCCAACCAGTGCATCAGTTCCTAAAGAAGCCCTGCCGCTTGTCGATATACCTGCCTTGCACCATCTTGCTCGCGAAGCGGTCGCAGCGGGCGTGCGTCGACTCCACATCATTTCATCACCTCGAAAAGATTTGACTGGATTGCTTGGTGACCATGCATGGCTTCACTCAAAACGTCCTGAACTTGACTTGCAACTTCTCTCACCTTTCGCAGACGTCGAGGTTCATGTCCATATTCAACATGAACCACTGGGTCTTGGAAACGCAATTGAATGCGCTTTAGACGACATCAGCGGTCCTTTCCTCGTTCTTCTTGGCGATAATATTCTGCTTGACCAACACACCTCGCCAAATTCTTTTTCCCCTTCGAAAGCGAGTTTGCAACTCGTTGAAAATTTCAAACAAAATGGCCTTCCTTGCGTGGGCTTACTCGAAGTTTCCCCCGAAGAGGTTCACAACTACGGCGTAGTACGCCAAGATGGAGAAAGAATCCTTGAAATCGTTGAGAAACCTACTTCCGACGACGCTCCATCAAACCTCGTTCTTTGTGGAAGATATTTGTTCACCTCTGATTGTAAAGCGCTGTTGAAAACCTATGATGTTGAGACCTACGGTGAACTTCAATCAATTGTCGTTCAGCAACATTGGATGCAAAATGACGGCCTCATAGGTGTTGAACTGTCTGAGTTTCAATGGTATGACTCTGGTAAGCCACTGCCTTGGCTCCAAGCGCAAGTCGACCATGCGCTTCGCCGCAGCGATTTATCCGAGCCATTTTCAGCATGGCTGAAAGAGCGCCTTGCTCAAGACTAACGCTGTCCTGGTTTCCAAAAGGTAAGCGGCACTGGAAGTTCTCCCTGTGCTTTACGGAGGGCGAGATGGTCTGCTCGCTCATTCCACCTGTGTCCGCGGTGTGCTCGAACATGCTCCCAACTAAGGCTTCGTAGTTCTGCTACAGTATCCCACAGCGATTGAACATGAGCGACTAACTCACGATTTGCTTTCGCTTTCCAAGCACCGCACGCCAAATTACCAGCATACTGCGAATCTGCACGAATCACTGCGTGATCTTGCCCACCCTCGACCAAAAGCCAACGTAAGGCTGCTGCAAAACCTGAAAGTTCAGCCGTATTGTTCGAACCTACTTCCGCACCGATGTAATTCTCGTGAAGCTCATCGGTCACAACGACATCTGAAAACTCTTCATGAAGTTCGCCATTCCCTTTCCCAAGGCCGTTATCTCCTGTTACTACGACGACAGCCCAAGCTGCAGGCGTATCAGCATCGACATTTTGATTCCCTAAGCAAGAGCCATCAACATAGAGGCTCCATTTGCGCTCAGACACGCCTTTCACTCGCCAATCTCAGCTTTGTAACCGGCTGCATCCATCAATGAGGAAACGGCACTGGGGTCTTCCAACACCATCTTTACGATCCACCCTTCTCCATAGGGGTCTGAGTTCATCAGTTCCGGCGTGTCTTCTAATGCATCGTTAACAGCGGTAATTTCGCCAGCGAAGGGTGCGAAAATAGGTGAGGCAGATTTGACAGATTCAACAATAGCAAACTCATCCATATCGCCAAGAGTTTCCCCTTCGCCAGGGAGTTCAATATAGACAATATCAGTTAATGCATGTTGTGCGTGGTCGGTAATTCCGATGACCACTTCATTGCCTTCTACGCGTAACCATTCGTGCTCTTTGGTGTAATATTGCCCTTCTGGAATTTCGCTCATTTCGTCCGTCTCCGATTTGTCGAATCGTCGGCATTTGATGAAACCACCGATTGAGAACTTTCGTCAAATCTTTGCAATCATGAGAGGTGACTGACTTGAATGAATCCCCAAATCACCTTTTCGCCCACTGTTCGCGTCGCGGTTCTTATTAGCGGTCCGAGTTCGCTTCGTGCTGAAGTCGAGCGACTTCAAGGGATGGGACCCTCATGAGCAGAGCATTTAGAGAAGGCGTTGACAAAAAGAAGCGAATACATGCACCGATCCGTCGGCGAAACTGGAGTCCAGTTCGAGATCTTCAAGGATTAAAATCCCGCACTCAAGTCATTGGCTCTGAAATGGGCCCGATGGTTGAAATTCCTGCAATGGTTCGAATCGAAAACGAACACTGGGTTTTCGAGCGGATCGAAGAAGGTGTTCTCTACAATCTTACTCACAAACTTATTCTTCATGATGCAGAAGGTCAGAAAGTGATTGGTGGAACTACTGACATGCGAACCGCAATGAAAGTTGCACAATGCATGGCGCAGAAAGAAAACAGAATCATTATGATTCAACCGATTTGAAATTCCTTCAAAACAGGTTGAGAATCCATGAAATAACGCCTTGATTAACAAGGTAAAAGAATGTACCAACACCGATACATGCTGCATACACTTGGAAAGGAGTAATCTTCCAAGCATCTTCTGATTCTTCGTCGAAATATCGAATAAGACCTGCAGCCTGTTGAATACCGCTACCGTCGGATTTCTTCTTTGAAGCCATGTGGACCAATCTGTGCGAGTTGCCACCCCTTTATCAACGCGACGCGGCCAAGAAATCTACTCTTCTTCTTCATTTGAAGTCAAATCAACAAACAAAACTTCTCCCGTATCATCATCTTTGTCAAGTATTTGTCCTTGAGGCGAGATATACTCTCCATTGTTCATTTGTTCATTAGCAATGTCGGGGTCTGCTTCGATAAAATATGCTTCAGCACGTGCAAGAGCACGTTCAAATCCCGGAGCATTTTCATCAGCAAGTGCGCCTTTGGCGATATCTAAATCAAAGCGTGCATTTTCCAGTGCTGTTTCTGCTTGAGCAACGCTCCATTCGTCTGAATCACTCGCTTTTTTTACACGTTTTTCAACCGCATCCCCTTTTTCTTGAACTGCGAATATCTGTTCTTCAAACATTGAGCGGGCTGTCTCAAAAGCTTGCTTCCAGGCTTTTTCATTCGACTCAAGAGTGACCACATCAGCTTGTTTGGACAAGTATTTGATAGCCGAGGATTGGTGTGAGAATTCCCATGGTTTGTGCCCTAATGAGGCGGAGAGGTCGAACAAAAGTCGAGTGAACGCTCGAGGATGGCCTTTGAGTTCGATTCGATTCAAATAGCCTGAATTAAACAGCCCAAAGCCCCAATAAGAATCGGAAGAAATCGAAACATGAAGTCCACCACTTTGGGTTCTAAATTTCCATTTTTGTTCATTGAATTGAGGGGGGTTTGAGAAAAAGGGTGTTTCTGGATGTTCAAGATACGCAAGAGTGTTGGTCGCCACATCTCCAAGATAGACAACTTTACTCGGTAAGCTAAACGATTTTGGCCTCAAAAACTGCGTATCGTTCTCTACACGATGGTTCGCTTTTGCTTTTCCAACTTGGGCATAGACCACAAGCACGCTTTCGCCATACTCTTGGTTGCCCATGTTGAACGGGTTGCTTCTAACTTCATCAAGTCAACCCCTTGTCAAATCGAGTCAAGAGAAGAATTGATGTGTTCCATCCGCATGGGCTGTTCGGTGAGCCAATGGCTGCAAAGGGTAATTCGAAAATTGAAAAGTTAACTGCACTCCCAGGAATTGGGGCAGCGACAGCAAAAAAATTGATCAGTGCAAAAATCGATACTGTATCAAAAGTAGCCTCAGCCGGCTCTAAAAAACTCCAAGATGCAGGTCTCAGTGCAGCGGTTGCTAAGAAAGTCAGCGCTGCTGCTAAAGCCGCTGACAAAGCATCCGGAGCAGCGAAAAAAGCAGCATCAAAAGCAAAGACTGCAACCAAAACAACCGCTAAGAAATCAGCAGGTGCAGCGAAAAAGGCCGCATCAAAATCCAAGACGGCGGCGAAGAAAGCGACTTCTGCTGCAAAATCAGCATCAAAGAAAGCAGCAACTAAATCGAAAGCAGCAGCGAAGAAAGTTTCAGAGAAAGTTTCCAAGGCGAAACATACTGTCAAATCTTCCAAATCTGCTGATGGCCGCAAAGGTTCAACGCTGCGTGTTCCACGCAGCGTTTCCGACATGCCATGGTTCAACAAGAAAAAGTGATTTTGCTCTTCAAAAAGCGCTATCATTGAATACCGTCGTGTATCACATCCATCCATGCCTCGGCGTAAATACGGACGTTTGAGAAAAACCGTAGAAACGCCTTCTAAAGAAAAGTGTTCAAGGTGCCGCTCTGGCAAATTTTGCCCGATTGAAGGCCACAGTGGGCAAGAGATAACCCCTCATCGAGAATGGACAGGCCCCCCGACTGTAAAGAAGCGAAAACGGAAGAGTAAGTGATTCACTCAATACCAATTGAACTGGTTGAAGGCGTAGTTTCGACGAGTTCCTCGTCTTCTTCAGTTCTCGCGGCAACCGCTTCAAGTGTTTCCCGAGTTGCTTGCGCTCGATGATAGACTTCACGTAGGGTTTGGTCAGAAATCTCAAGATATACTCGTGTTGTAGCAATACTTGAATGGCCGAGTAACCGTTGAATTGTGACTAAATCAGCCCCTCTTTCTAACAAACCAGTTGCAAAATTATGACGCAAAACATGGGGTGTCAATTTCCCTTTTGGAAGACCAGCATCTTGAGCAAGAGAATCCATCAATCGCTGGACGCCTCGAGGTTGTAAACGTCGTCCTGCCGAATTCAAGAGGAAAGCGAAGTCATCGTCGCGTACGCGAGCATCACGAATTGGAATCCAAGCATGAATACGGTCAAGAGTTCGCCGAGTGAACAGAACCAATCTGTCTTTGTCACCCTTGCCGCCATAGACTCGAGCCGAACCGTCTTCAAGATCGATGTCGTTTCGGTCCAGGTTACATACTTCACTCACGCGTAAACCCGTATCAAGCATCATCGTGACTACGATTGATGCAACAGGGTCTTCGCTTTTTGCAGAAGCATCCAAGACCATGGTCATCTCTCTTCGATTCAGTGTACGAGGAAGTCGCTTTCCGGTTCTTGCCCGCACCAGATGGTCTGGCCAGCGATGACCTAACCATTTCAGCAAATGGCGGGCAGCTGCAAGGCGCGCGTTGTAGGTCGTTGGACGTAAGTCGGACAGTCCGTGTGTCCATCGGTCAATTCTTCCGTTGAGAGGTTCCATTCTTTCTGCAAGTTCAAGAACAGTCATCTGCTGATAATCACTTTCACTCAGGACATTTTCGTCAGGAAGTGTTGTTTCAATCAAAGCGCGTAATCCACTTGCATAGGATTTCTGAGTATTTGGTGATTTATTTTCTGCTTTCAATGTCTGCATGTAGCATGCAAACCAAGGTAGATTTTGCATGTGGTTGAGGCGCGGTGGAAGGACGACTGAGGCGTTACTGAGCCGCATTTGGCTCGGCCTCATAGCCTTGCGAGTTCGCTCCTCTCTTCTCCGCGTATTCATTGGCGTTCACCGCCTCCGCCTAAGGCGGATGTGCATCCCGTGCTCCGTAGAGCAAAAGGGAAGAAGACGGACTACCATATCAAACCACCGCGCGTTCTTCGGATTGAGCAAACGAGAAATCAACCTTTATTCCAGCGCCGAGTTAAGCATTGGTTTCTTCGGACGAAGGGATGTCAAATGCTTGTTGCGGCACTTCGAGCATTGCTTGTCGCAGAGAACTTCTCAATTCTGTAAGTTCTCCATAACAAATCAATACGTCTTCATAGCGTAATTGCAGTTCATCACTTGGATTCCACAATAAACTGTTGTCACGAGACAGCGCGAAAACCGGGATGTCGACATTGGAATTGAACAAACTGGCAAGGGGCTGCCCGACTAAAACCGGGTGATTACGAATTTGAAGTGAGAGAACACCTGCTCCAGGGACCGTTCGAAGCAGTTGATCAAGATCAACTTCAGAGAACGCAGTTTCACTGGTGACATACTCAATAATTTCGCCAGCAACATTGACTCCACTCGCTTTCTCAATCCCTTCGAGACCAGGTGATGAGTTGACTTCTAAAACCAGTGGCCCGTTGGTCGATTCGAGTAAATCGACACCTGCTATATGCAAGCCAAGGACACGAGCTGCACGACACGCAGCCTCTTCGAACTCCTTTGGCAACTCGACGTTTTCAACAGTTCCGTTCAGATGGTAATTGCTACGGAATTCACGACCGCGAGCACGTCTTCGCATACTTGCAACCACCTTGTCCCCCACTACCAAGGCGCGGATATCTTTTCCGTGAGATTCAGCGATGTATTCTTGGATTAAAATCGAACGTCCGGTGAGCAACAGCCCTTGAACAAGATTGCGTGCTTCACGGATGGTGTGTCGTAGAAATACGCCTTGACCTTGAGTGCCTTGAGTGACTTTAATCACTACCGGCAATCCTCCAACAAAGTCAACTGCTGTTTCTACATCGATAATGTCTCGAACATAGGTTGTGCGCGGGACCGGAATACGATTTCTTGCTAAAATCTGTGATGCATGGAGCTTATCCCGACTTTTGAGAATTCCTGAGCCAGTATTAGCAGTCCAGATACCCAGTTGTTCCATGTGCCGCAGTACTGCTACGCCGTGTTTAGTAATCGAATGTCCAATCCTAGGAATTACAGCATCATAATTGAACGGTTCACCGTTGTGAAGGATATCTATTCGTCCATCTGCGACAAATAAGGAGAACTTCATTGGGTCGGCTACATAAGGGTTCAATCCACGCTTTTTAGCCTCTTCAACCAATCTTCTAGTGCTGTAAAGACGCGGACCTCTAGAGAGGATTGCAATACGAAGGTCAATATCATTCATCGCTTCATCATCGAGATTCATATCAGACTCCTCCATAGTAGTCGTCATTCCGTCGCGCCTTTCAAGTGCTCGCTTGAAATCGGGGTAAACATGACCGATACGGGTGTAGTGGCGGGCGAGGATAAAAATTCTATTGATTCAGACGCAGAGGAAGCAGGTGAAGAACTCACTCTCGACCAGCGACAAGATGAATTGAAGAAATCTCGCTGGAATGTCTTTTTATGGCTTGGTATAGCGGTTCTGATGTTCACTTTCGCCCTTTTCCCAATGCCATTCAGCGCCGATTACGATGATTTCACTGATTCGGCTGAGAAGGACATTGGTCTTGTTTGGGGACCTTCCTTGTCAGGGGATGATTTGTTCGATGTACCTTTGCACCTAGATGTTACTGCAGTGAATCCTCCAAAGTACTCGAACACAAGTATCACTGCATACGTCATCAAGATGAATAATTGTCAGCAAAATTTAGGAATATTTACTGAAGAAGCCAAGGCTGGCGGCAATCATGCCTACCAGTATCAAAGCATGGGTGACTTGATTGAAGGTGAAGAGTACACATTCAAGTTTTCAGTCGATCCTGGCCAGTATTGTATCATCGTTCAGTATTTCAACGAGACCAGTGGTGAAGTTGACAGTACCTTCAACAACGACATGATGGTCAAGGGCAAGGTTTGGCCAAATCAGGTGATTGGTGGCCTTTTCGGTCTGATTTGTCTTTCCCTGTCAGCGTTTGCCTTCATCGGCGCACAAAAGCATGGAGCGCACGTAAAGAAACTTCTCGAAACTGGAGAAGAATCGACTGAACAGAAAGTACTGGCATCACTTACCGACGCTCGAGTCGCCGCAGGTCCAACAGGGCCTCCGAGCCCCGGTCCTACCGGTCCACCTGCACCTGGTCCAACTGGACCTCCAGCAGCAGGCCCAACCGGTCCACCTCAGGCGCAACCAACTGCTGTAACCGAACAGCCAGTTGCTGAACCCGCGCCAGTTGCACCATCAGCGCCTCCGGCAGAGGCCACTTTTGAACCAGCCGAAGGCGGTTATTTTTACAAAAAATTACCTGATGGAAGTTATGAGCAGACCGTTTATGTCCAAAATGCTGATGGCACATATGCCCCTTACCAAGCCTGACCGTACGTTAAGAGTCTCAAAAACCTGCACTTTGAAGCACGCATTAAGGGTCATACTTGAAAGGGGATGGCGACAGGCCAGCATGAGGGTTTGGCGATGTCGGGTGAACAAACATCGACTTTGACCGTTGCAAAACTCAAAGCGCTTTGCATCCTCAACGACTTGTCCACATCCGGAAATAAGTCAGATCTAGTCGAGCGCCTTCTCGATTCAGGGCTCTCAAACAAAGAAGTAGGATTGCCTGTAAAAGAAACTCCAAACGTTGAGACGAAAGAAAAGGACGTATCCGCCCCAGAATCAAAATCTGAAATCGTACTTTCAATGGAAGATGAAGAAACAATAACGCCTTCTGAATCTGCTAAAGTTGCTGAAGAGCCAAACGCCCCGTCCGAAGAAAAGGTTCTCGATGCAGAGATTCTCGATGCAGAGATTCTTGAGGAAGAACCTGTAAAGGCTGTCAAAAAAATTCAACCCAAAGTAAGTAAAAAACCTGCTCGAGATGGTCCAGCGACACTTCTTGATATCGTCCGTAAACCCCAAGTCGCCGCTGTTCTTCTCACTTTGATTATCTTAGGCGCAGGTGGATATTACTACCTTGATAATCAACTGGATTCTTTTACGGCTGAACAACTTCGTTATGGCGACAGTATGCAATACGAAATCAAGGGTGATAACGAGGGTTTGGCGACTTTTATCGCAACAGAGGGTTTTGTCGAATTGGTCATGGACCAACTGGAAACCGAAGATGATATTTGTAAGATTTCAATTGATTTTGGCGGGATAGGCGGGCTTTCAATTACTGAAGGCGGTACAAGCGAATTAGTCAATGAAGGGTCAAATGACCGATTAGGGGCAGTCCGGGTCGTTGGAGGCATGGGCGCTGAATGGCTATCGGTTGAAACGGTAAACACCAATTCTCTCGACCCTTTTCGTGTAAACCGCCACCTTTCACTTGGCACAATTTGTGAGTTTGGAGCTATCACGGGCTCAGGGACTGCTGATTTGACATCAACCACGTACACTGAATTACGTAATCAGGATACCAAAGCGACGCAGTTGGATTGGGGCTTTGACTTGCCTTCTCCGATTGGCAAATATCACGGGACGACAATGAGTTACGGTGTTGGCGGTTTGCTCGGTGGACTTGAGACCCTTGCTCCCGGACTTGCGTTGATGATGCAACCGGTAGAACTTCAGCATCTTTTCGCGAACGATCTAATCGATGAAGGCGCTACAGGCAGTAACCTTGGATGGGACTGGCGCGTCATAGGAAACGATGAGTTGGGAGGAGAAATGGTATGGAAAATAGTTGCAACTCACCACGATATCGAAGCCTATTGCTTGGGTACAGCAACTATGAATCTGTGGGTAGAGGAAGGCAATCCTTGGGCTGCAAAACAGACTGTTGATGTGTTGATTTCCGAATCACAGACAAGTCAATCTGGCTGCTCTCCGACCTCTCAATTACTCAACGATTATGTCTTGCCAGAAGGGGAATTGGAACTGCATCACACGTTTTCAAAACTCACTCTTCAACGAGGCGAAAAGCAACTTGACCTCGGCCTTTCTTATGACTCCAAGCCACAAGCGAACCTCTTGGGGCCTTCAAGCAGTGAATTGGAGTCATGGGGCGAATATGACCTGCACATGCCGGATGACTCAACGCTTCGCCAGCACACGTTTGAAGATGCACTTTCGTGCTTTGACCACTGGCCAAACTCCATAGCCCCTGGCGCATCACGTGCTTTGGAAGAAAACGGTTACATTTGGCGAGGAACAACCCAGCAAACCTCCACAACCACCTCTCAGTGGAATCTCTCCTGGGTGGCAGCGGATGAACAAGCGGGCTGGGTTCAATTTAATCTTACAGGAACGCCAAATGAAGAGAATTGTGTTTACGATAAAAGAGGCGACTTAGATTCGACTTCTTACAACCGAGATTCGATTCCAAACACGCTCAACATCACCAAACTTGAATCTCGGTTTTCAGATTCATCCCGTTACAATGTCTTGTTTGGCAATGACCGTTTCTTCACCTCTTCAGGCGAATATCACGACGATGTGCAAGTAGGCTACTTGATTGCAGTTCCTGGCAATGATATCGGCTCACTTCTTTCGCAAATTGGCGATGGTGGAGATGGTGCAGTCACTCTGGACATATCCCGGTCTTGGGATGAAAATAATGAACATCACCAACTGAATCTTCTTGCTGATGCGGCAGAGGGCCAATTGGTCGGTTGGAGTATCATTTCCAATCGATTGTGATCAGTTCCATCGATTCGTATCCCAATCGTTGTTTGACGGCGGGACATATTCTCCCATTTCTGAGAAATCTGGTGCTGCAGGGACATTTGAAAATTTCTGACTTGCAACAAAGACAGCGGGAGCCTGCTTAGGTCGAGCTTGTTGAACAGGTTGAGAGTTTTGGCGGCGAGTAAAGACAAGAACGGCACTGAGTATGGCAACAACACCCGCTAATACCCAAACCAAGAGATTTTCAGGCATTGTCAAACTCTCTTCGTTTTCATTTGTCTGAAGAATCGTTTCTTCTTGCTCTTCTTCGACGACAGGAGGCTTCCATACGGTGTAGGTTACCGACCACTTTACTTCGATAAATCCAGTATCGTCAAACACAACAGCCTTGACTTCGTAAGGACCTACACTTCCGTTGAGGTTACAAAGTTCGACTGAGAATACGCTGGTTGGCTGCTGGCAATTATGTGGTTGTTCAGAGAATGTTAATGTTTGAGCGACCAAGGTTTGGTTTCGATACCACTGAACAGTGATGTTGAGTCGTTGAATTGAATCATCATCAAGGCCGAGTATGACCGTCAAATCGAGTGATTCATTGGTGGCGTTGAGGGTAACTTCCGCCAACAGAGGCATTGGAGTAACCCAACTGGCTCGGTTCACATCTTCGTCAATTAAATCATCGCAATCGTCATCCAGTCCATTCCAAATCTCAACGGCATTTGGCGAGCGAGATGAATCGTTATCATCGCAATCAAGGAACCATCGGAAACCGTCTTCGTCTTCATCAAGGTCGGGAACTAATGGGTTGGTGAAGGTCGATAAAATCTCGAAACCATCTGTCAATCCATCAGCATCAGTATCCGCGTTAAATGGATCTGTTCCAATCTCAAGATATTCATCCAAGTCGAGTAAACCATCTTCATCAGCATCAGTTCCGTTGAAGGTTTCATCGATTAATCCATCACAGTTGTTATCGATGCCATCGAGTAATTCTTGAACGTTTGGAGCAATACTCGCATTCGTATCATTACAGTCCTCGAACCAGTAATAGCCGTCCATGTCAGAGTCGTTATCTTTGACAAGAGGGTCGGTTAAATGAATCAGTACTTCGTCTCCATCGCTCAAAAAATCCCCATCGGTGTCAGAGAGGGAGAGGTTGGTCCCAAAGGCATGGAACTCTGCGAAATCTGAAAGTCCATCTTCATCGGTATCCGTTGAATTGTATCCCTCATCCCACTGCCCATCGCAGTTATCATCGATACCGTTCAACACTTCTTCAGCACCAGGGTTGATTTGTGCATTCGTGTCGTTACAATCCTCAAACCAATAGAACTCGTCAATGTCTGCATCAGGGTCGGGTATCAATGGATTTGTCCCATAGAGTAAGACTTCCTCTCCATCAAGTAACAAATCGTCATCGGTATCGTTGTCCAACGGGTCAGTACCGTTAACATTGATTTCGACACCATCCGATAACCCGTCACCATCGGTATCGCTAACAAGAGGATTGGTGCCGAAAATGAGCACTTCATCGCCATCGCTTATTGTGTCGTCATCAGTATCGTAATCTTCTGGATCAGTTCCGTAGACATCAGTCTCATTGGAATTTGTTAAATTATCACCATCCGTATCGACATCGAGTTCAGTTCCGTAAATGATGAGTTCCCAGGAATCAAGAGCACCGACATCGTTGTTTCCTTGGTCTTCAACGGTCAATGTCCACTCACCTCGACTGTCTTCATCCCAATGATGCACCGTAGAAAAGCGCCAATTATTGAAATCGTTCCCGTTATCACTGTGTTTTTCGCTGAGTATACTTCGCGTACCATCAGGGCTTGTCAAAATAATTTCTAAATCTCCACGGAATTCGTGAGTGATATCAACTACGACATCCACATTTTCTACCATAATTGGTTCGGAAACAGTTGTATTGACCGAGACAAAATTTGGGCTATTATCAGGGATGTCACACTGCTGGCAATCAAGCGTACCTGTGGTGACCGATGTTTCTTCAGCAACAGGCGTCCATGTTTCTGCCATTGAAACAGCAGCACCTGCATCGATAACGCCGTATCCATATTTGTGACTCACATCATGGTTCGCTCCGTTGATGTTCCAAGAGTAGTCTGAAGCATTGTTTACACGCGATGTAAGTACGATGATGTGTTGAACATCACGCCAGGTCAAATTCGCATTTGCTTCCAACATCAATGCAATAACGCCAGATACAAGCGGAGTAGCAGACGAAGTCCCGCCAAATGTATTCGTATAATCGCCGTTCGAGTAACCGCCTGACCCTTCGTTATCTGTTGTGGTTATGCTCTCTCCATCTCCGTTTGAAGGGGCAGCAACCAAAATATTCGCTCCAGGTTCAGCGTAATATGACTGTTTACCGTTGTGAGATACAGCTGTAACTGCGATGGTATACCGGAGGTTTGCATAGCCGTCATAATTCGCATTATCGTCATCAGCCAATCCGTTTCCTGCTGCCCAAGTGATGATGTTGCCCAGACCATTGCGTCCAGTTAAGACGCTGTTTTCCATGGCAGCAAGCATGAGCGGGCCGGGCCCTTCAAGCGTCTCTCCGTCGTCACTAGGCCCCCACGAATTTGAGTAAATATCAATGTCTTGACGTTCATGAGAAAGTGCGGCGGATTCCCGAGTATCAGTCGTGCTGCACGAAATCAGTTGCAATCCTGCAAGTCCTGCTCGTGGCGCTGAACCACTTACTCCAATGTTGTTATTTCCCACTCCAGCGGCTACACCAGCAGCGGCAGTGCCGTGTGCATCGTTGGAAGACGGAGTCGGGTTTCCGTCATTACTGCAGAAATCATAATCCAAGGTGGATTCGTAATAGTTATCCAAATCGGGGTGAGCCCAATCCAGTCCGTCGTCGACAATCCCAATGACGACTCCTGAGCCCTTGTAGGAGTTCCAAGCTCCGGTAATATTGACATCCTCCCCGCTTGTACCACCGGATTGGCCGGTATTTTGGAGATGCCATTGGTCCGAAAACAAGGGGTCATTAGGAACCCATCGTGGAGTCCTCATTTTCTCGATAAGTGGATAGGCGGCTTCAATTATGCCTTCTTCAATCAGTTGAGAAAAGTCGTCAACCACGGTTTTTGGATTGACATCAACAATCCATGCGCCTGGCAATTCTTCAGCAGCTTCTCCGTCAAATTGCGCTGCGAAAACTACCCATTGCATTGTAGATTCGAGTTCTGCATGGGAATACATCGACAAGTCACTCTTGTGTGCAATAGCAGCCTGAATAATCGGCGAATACGATGAGATTATGTTCGAATCATCCGTATCATTCATTATTGAATCATGAGGTGTTTGAACTCCTGCACTTGCGATTGGAGCGAACAGAGAACACACCAACACAAACAGTATGATTGGGGTGCGCATACTTTTGTGTCGGGCGGAGTCCATATTAGCACTACCTCCTTCATGTGAGAATTTCTCCGCTTAATCGAACTGCCAGGTTCTGCAGTGTTTCATCATCGCTTTTCAGGGAACGGATGTATCTCGGTATGGTGTGATTTGATTGCGATAGGTCGCCAAGAGAGCCGACCCATTCAAGCGCTTCCAACGGGCGATTCAGGGATGCGGAGTCTGAGGAATGTGCGCTCCAAATGGAACATCCATCACCATTTTCAGATGCTGTTTGTAAAAACCATTGTTGCGGTAGTGGGCTCAATCCACATTGTAAAGAATGCCGTTCTGCAAAACGCACAAGGCAATCATGTTCAACAAATGGCACCCCCATTTCCCCGAGAGCTTGTCGTGCTTGCTCATCTTCTGCACCGATCTGAAACCAAACCAACGGGAACTCTTCACGCTCAAATCGAATAATCAAATTTCGGACAACTGCTCGTGCGCGTTCTGGTGCAAGAAACAAAACGACAACCTCCGGGGTGATTCCATCTTCAAGTTCAGGGCGTATTGGGAATCCCTTGATGGTGGCACCTCCGTCTTTGGGGTGAAGAGGTGCTACAGCCCATCCTCTATCTCGTAGTTCCCCGACAGCAGAATGTGCAGGACGTTCTGGGTTGAGTCCCGCTCCGTAGATGTGAATGACTTCAGTGTTGGATAATATCGATTGAAGCGAGGCAATACCTTCTTCATCTCGCGAATCCATAATTTAGATTAATCGATTTCCTTTATGAAAACTTGTACAGGCACTTCAAATCGTATAGGGCAATCTGTATGTTTGAAAACATCAGACCCCTAGCACACTTCATGGCCGAGTCAAAACGCCCTCCACATGACCGTGGACACGAGTTGTGGACTGCGGAAGAAGGACCGTCACGAATGCTACTCTCAAGCATTGACCGATGGGTTAGTGCGTTACTGGCTGATGATGGAATCAGCATGCCTTTCATGGGTGGCAATCATTCGATTGAGGCAACTATTCTTGCACGCGCAGACGGCATTGTAGTTGGTACTGCTGCTGTTGACCACATGCTGCAGATTTGGGCACCTTCGCTGAAAGTATCATGGATGGCAGGAGATGGTAAAAAAGTCTCAAAGGATGATGAAATCGCGACTCTTTCCGGTGACCGGGATACTCTGCTTGCTATGGAACGAACCATACTGAATATACTTGGTCAACTTTCAGGTATCGCAACTGAAGCAAAACGCTGGTCAGCACGCGCTCCAGGTCAGATTGCTTGCACTCGTAAAACGACATGGGGGCTCTTAGATAAATGGGCTGTACACCTCGGAGGTGGACTCACACACCGCCTTCATCGCGATGATGCATTGATGCTAAAAGAAAACGACCTTGCATCAATGCATCAAGAAATTGATACGCATGCGAACCGAATTATTGCATACTTGCAGCAAGTATCTACCTCCGATTGTGGAGCGTTCTTAGAAATTGAAGTTCGTGAGGAAAAAGAAGCCATCATGGCTGCTGCAGCATGGTCTCAACGAGCCGGTGAAGACATTCCAAAACTGGTCATCATGCTCGATAACTTCGGGCCTGAACGATGCAAAGATACCGTTTCTCAATTGGTAGAAATGAATCTAAGAGAAGATATATGG
>TARA_B100001093_G_scaffold476293_1_pt1 | contig 21733 bp, 19 predicted proteins | sample TARA_B100001093 | Tara Oceans TARA_B100001093 (sample SAMEA2623116) | marine metagenome | biome: marine biome (ENVO:00000447); feature: surface water layer (ENVO:00002042); material: "saline water (ENVO:00002010), including plankton (ENVO:xxxxxxxx)" | depth 5 m | reverse complement strand
CAGAGCCGAAATCTGATATTCTATCCAGTTGAACTACGGAGCCAATTGTAGCAAATATATTATTTTTACTTTCCTTGCGTTCTATATTTGAGTTAAATTTATCTTATGAAAAAAACAGTTTTTTTAAGTTGTCTTATTTATACAGCCTTCACCCAAGCACAGTCTTTAAGGGTGGGGGAGTGGCGCGACCACTTATCATATAAATACGCCTATGATGTTTGCGAGGTAGGAAATTCGATATACGTTTCTACCGATCGCGCATTATTTGAATATAATACTGTGGACAATAGTATAGAGCGCATCAACACCTTAAACAAGTTGTCGGACACAGGGGTAAGCTCTATTGGAACCTCTGGTAACCTGCTTATTGTTGTTTATGATAATGGAAATGTCGACCTGATAAGGGGTAACACTACAGTAAACCTGCCAGACATTAAAAACGCGTCCCTTATTGCAGATAAAAGGGTAAATCACATTAATATAGATAACAATATTGCTTATTTGTCTTGTGGTTTTGGAATCGTTGTTTTAGATCTTGACAGGGAAGAGGTAAAAGACACATATTTTATTGGAGAATACGGGGCTCAAATAAATGTTTTATCAACAAGCCTGGCTCACAATTCGATTTACGCGGCAACGAATAAAGGGCTTTACAGGGCCGACATTTACGAATCAAATCTCGCCGATTATAATTCTTGGGAAAAGCTACCCGCTCACTCACGGTCCCGTGTTGATCTTTTGGAGTCCTTTAATGGCTTGTTGTTTGTTAACCTGCATGGAGAAGAATACAACACAGATACGCTTTATCATTTTGATGGAAATAATTGGGTTGTGTTTGAGCAAGAAAGCTCAAACGTGTCAATAAAAGCAAACTCACAGGAATTGGTCTTAACAACCCGTTTTAATGTTTCAGTATACGACCAAGGCCTTAATAGAAACCAGTATTTGTATTCTGGTCAATTTAATCTAGATAAAATAGATTTTAACTCAGCCATATTTACAGATAAAGACGAGTTTTGGATTGCAGATAAGCACAACGGTTTGCTCCATAATGATGGATATTTTTTCGAATCAATAAAACCAAGTGGACCCTTTTTGTCAGATGCAGGGCAAATAATAAATTTTGGAGACGAAATTTTAGTGGCGCATGGTGCCAAAAGCGAAAATTGGGATCCAAGATGGCATAAAAGTGAGTTGTCGATTTTGAAAAAAGATGATTGGACAACATCAAACGTTTTAAAGGACGAAGACTTTATAGATATTGTTGCGGTAAACAAAAGAGGCCCCACAACATATTTGGCCAGCTTTCACAAAGGTCTTGCAAAAATGACCGGATTAGATTTGGATGTCATTTACAACGAAACAAACAGCAGCCTTCAAAAAAGAGCCGTTGCAAATCCTGATTGGATAGAAATAGGCGCCATTCAATTTGACAGCGAGGGGAATTTGTGGTGCACCAATTCACAAACCTACGAACCACTATCTGTAAAATACACAAATGGTGATTGGGAGTCTTTTTCATTGGGAAGCGGGGTTACAGAAACGCAGGATCTTGCCAAATTACTTATTGATAAAAATGATCAAAAATGGATTCAGTTAAAAAACAATGGCCTTATTGTTTTTGATGAGAGCCGGCAAGGTATAAAAAGCATAAAACTCACAAATAGCGAAAACGCGGGTAACCTTGTTTCAAATCGCGTGCATTCATTTGCAGAAGATTTAGAAGGAGAAATTTGGGTAGGAACCGACAACGGAGTGAGTGTTTTTTATGATTCAAATTCAATTTTTCAGGGAGCAAACGCTTCACAAATCGTTGTGACATTAGGAGAATATAATTCATATCTACTAGAGGGGCAGCAAATTAACGATATAGAAATAGATGGGGCAAACAGAAAATGGTTTGCCACAAACAATAGCGGAGTGGTTGTGACATCAGCTAATGGGACTGATGAAATACACCATTTCACCTCAGAAAACAGCCCACTTTTTTCTAACAAGGTGCTAGATATAGAGATGAATGATGTAACGGGTGAGGTCTTTTTTGCGACAGAAAAAGGCTTAACATCTCTCCGCTCAGAATCTTCGAAAGGAAATGCGGATTTTTCAGATGTATTGGTTTTTCCAAACCCAGTTAAACCAGATTACAGTGGGCCCATAACCATAAAAGGCTTGATAACAGACGCTGTGGTTAAGATAACCGACATTAGCGGAAACTTAATTTATGAGACGATTGCCCTTGGGGGGCAGGCGGTTTGGGACGGAAAGTCATTTGATGGGCAAAAAGCCCACACAGGCGTGTATCTTGTTTTTTGTTCAGACCAAGAAGGCACCATATCTCACGTTACAAAGCTTTTATTTGTAAGGGGCTGATGCATCAATCTAGAGCCATAGTTTTACGTCAAATAAAGTACTCTGAAACGAGTCTTATTCTTAAAATATATACAGAAAAAGAGGGCCTTTTATCTTTTATAGCAAAAGGAGTGAGGGGTAAAAAAGGAAAGCTTCGCTCAGCACAATTTCAACCCCTTAACCTAATTGACCTAAGTTACCGAGAGGCTCGCAAGTCTGAGCTTCGACAAATTATAGATTTAAAAGTTATAGACCCCTTTACAGATTTACCCTTTAACCCAGTAAAGCGAACTATTGCGATATTTATAGCAGAGCTAATACATAACGCCATCAAAGAACAAGAACCAAACCTCAAATTATTTGAGTTTTTATACAACTCTATTCATTGGATCGATTTAAGTAAAGAAGGCTACAACCACTTTCACCTTTTGTTCATGATGAAGTTTACCAAGCACCTGGGTTTTTATCCAATGTTAGACGGAGATAAAGAGGCAAGATATTTTGATTTACAGCAAGGCATTTTTAGTAGGGGAGCCCCAACGCATTCATATTTTATAGATTCTGAGCTGCTGAGCGCATGGAAACAACTTATTAATGTTAAATTGGAAACGATTAACAACCTTTTGTTTTCTAACAGCCTTAAAAGAAAGCTTTTACAAACGATGATGTTGTACTATAAATTGCATTTGATTCATTTCAAAGAGTTAAATTCGCATCATATTTTGCAAAGCGTGTTTAACGATGAATAAACAAATTTACATTAGCCTCTTTTTGTTTTTGATCTTCGGAGCAATAACCGCTCAGGAATTGACCATTATTGATGAGCTAGGCAGTCCTATTAGAGATGTTTATCTTGTTAATAACGATGCAAGCGCGTTTACATTTACAAATAAAAGCGGCCGAGTGTCTTTAGCTTCTTTTTCGGAAAAAGACCTTATAACAATAAGCCATTCGGGCTTTTTAACCACGTCTAAAACAAAAGATGAATTACTAGCCCAAGGAAATTTAATTAAATTAATCTTTGATCCCGAAGCCTTAGGTGAGGTTGTGTTATTAACTCGGATTGATGATGAAAACTTAAAAACAACTGCAGACCGAAGGGTTATATTACACAGTAAAGAGATAGAGCGTTTAAATACCCAAACAACTGCTGAGTTGCTTGAAAAAAGAGCTGGTATTAATGTTCAAAAAAGCCAAATGGGAGGGGGGAGCCCGGTTATTAGGGGTTTTGAGGCAAATAGAATATTGCTTGTTGTGGATGGGGTCCGTTTAAACAACGCCATATATAGGGGAGGGCATCTTCAAAATATCATTTCGATAGACAACACAACCCTCGATCAAGTTGACATTATTTTTGGACCAGGAAGTTCTGAATATGGGAGCGATGGTTTAGGGGGCGTTATTCATTTAAAAACCAGGCGGCCAAATTTTACTCAAACCCAAGAGTTTAAGCATGCCTATATGACGAGGTTTGCTTCGGCAAACAACGGCATCAGTCGGCACTACGACATGCAGTATACCGGCTCAGATTTCGCCCTATTTACATCTTTAACTCACAGCGACTTTGATGATTTACGTATAGGCTCACGTCGAAGTCATGGTTATGAAGACTGGGGTAAAGTACACCACTATATTGAAGATGGAGAGCAAGTTGATAACCCTAATCCCTATATTCAGAAAAATACAGGATACTCACAGACGGATTTTATGCAAAAGGTTATTTTAAAACTCCACCCAAAATGGATGCTTACAGGAAACATACAATATTCAAACAGCTCAGATATACCGCGTTTTGACAAACTAAATGATTACAACTCGGTTAGTTATGACAACGAAAACGATCAGACCACCTATGAAGGATTAAAGTATGCACTTTGGAACTACGGACCCCAAAAAAGATATTTTTATTCTTTGCAGATCGATCATTCTTTAAACACAAGGCTTGCAGACTCAGCGCAATTTATTTTTGCTTACCAGGATGTTTTTGAATCTAGACATGTGCAAAAATTTGACCCAAATGATGAGTTAGAGCTTGTTGACCGATATGAAAATGTAGACGTGCACAGCATCAACATTAATTTAAGAAAGAAGGGCTTGCGCTATGGATTAGAATATTATTATAACGCTGTTAGCTCCGCCGCATTTATATCAGACGACAGAGAAGAAAATAGACCTTATCCACAAACCCGTTATCCGAACGGAGGGTCTTCAATGAGCTCAATAGCTGGTTTTGCGACTTACAGTAAAAATTTCACCGAGCAGTTAAGTTTGAACACCGGCATCCGTTATACACAAAACCAACTTGATGCAATATTTCATAGTGCTCCTGATGTTTGGGAACTGCCATACGACAATCTTTCATATAAATACACCGCTTTAACGGGAAACATTAGTCTCGCTTTTCATCCAGACTCCTGGAAGATAGCCACAATTGCCTCAACCGGTTTTCATGCACCAAATATAGATGATACTGGAAAACTCTTCTACAAAGGAAGTATTTTAACCATCCCAAATTTTAATTTGGAGCCTGAATATGCACGAACGGTAGAGCTTAACATTACTAAAAACGTTAACAACAGACTATTATTTAATGCCAACACATATTACACGTTTATTGAAGATGCTATAATGCGGGTGAACACAAATTTGGATTTTCAGATCAACCAAGATGAGTTCTTTACAGAAGCAAAAACAAATAAAAACACTGGTAATGCAGAGATATATGGTGCCACGGCAAGCGCATCTATACGAATAGCAAGTAATTATACTCTTGAGACTGATTATACACTAATAAAAGGTCGAAATATAGATAACGACCTACCCTTTACCCATATTCCGCCATCTTTTGGAAAAACTGCTTTTTATGCTGACTTTGACTCTTGGCGGGCCTCTTTTTTCATCATGTATAACGGCACAAAAGCTATTGAAGAATACGATATAGCATCGGGTACAGATAATGAAGAAGAGTCTCCACTTGAGTGGGTTTTAACAGAAGAAGGTAATTGGATAGAAGATTACCAAGGAACACCTTCGTGGTATACACTTAACTTGAGCGCGATGTACCGATTATCAGATTCATTCACAGCCCAAATAGCACTTGAGAATATTTTAGATCAACACTATAAAACTTTTGCCTCTGGACTTTCAGCTCCGGGAAGAAATTTTATTGTTACACTCAAGGCTAGGTTTTAATGGGTTAAAACTAGATATCTGAGCGCTGCTTTTGTTGCACCTCTTGATAAAGGGGGTTAATCGACCTAATTTAGTTCAAGCTCAGAAAGTATTGCTTCTAATTCAAAAATGTACGAGCGCTTTCGTTCGCCTGGGCAGTAGATAAAACCTTCTGAATAGATTATTCTTTGTTTTTCTTCGTCTAGAATAGCGTAAGCAGTGTATGGGCCACCCAAAAAGTCGTTTACCATAGTCCACAAACCCTTTGTTGCAAGAGTATAAGGCCTCTCTTTGACCAGCTCGTAATCTGGGTCATAGAGAGTTTCGGTGGCCATAAATGATTGCGGACGAGAACCCTTTACGTGTGCCTTTCCTAAAGAGTCTCGCAACGCAATTAAGTTCTTTTTGTTGAATTGTTCAGGACTGAGATAAGCCTGTGAGTGAAGCCAGATGTTAGAAATAATATTTGTCTTTGGATTATCTTTTCGTATCCAGATAAAATCTTTATCTGAAGAGGCAATTTGATAACCCTTAGGGATGGTCATGTTAAGTCCATAAGACTTTTGTAGCTGTTTTTCCATCTCTTTATCAGCAGAGGTTTTGAGTTTATGTAGCCGCCTTTGTTGATCTTTTTCTACAAACCATGAACGAATGGTATAAATATGTTCTTTTAGATTATCTATAAGCGCTTCTTCTGAAGCGTTTGATAAATGAATATAGAGCTGATCTTTAGACCACATTTGATCGATTCTTTCAAATTTTTCGTCTTCAGAATTGGAAATCCACAAGACATTTTTGTGTGTTCTAAATATGTTTGAAAAATCGTTAGCCTCAATGTTATAAACATCAAAAAGGGCCTCCTGTTGAGGAATGGCTTTAATGTTTTCTTGTAGTACATCAGTGATTATTCTACCCGCTGAACCCGCCCAGAGTTCGTCAGAAATCACCAGAACCAGTTCTGATAAGTTTCCTGTGTTTGAGGGAAGAATCGATTGTGTACCGGCGGCAGAATTTTTTTTGTTAGTTGTTTTTTTCCCACAAGAGGCGCACGCAATTGCAAACGAAAAAACAAAAAGAGCTGTGCGTAGCATCATAATTAGATTTTAAACATAGTCCGGACGAACATACAAGATCAACCTTTGACCCACACGGATGTTGTCATTTTTTAAATTATTCCACTGTTGTATTTTTTTAACCGAGCAACCATACCTACGGGCAATTTTACCAAGGTACTCGCCTCCCTTTACACGATGAACGATTCGCTCATCCTGCTCAGAATATTTGGGATAATTTTTGCGTTTTTGTGCATCTAGCTCAACGAAATGTGCATAGATTTCTTTTTCGTTCTCCACAAAGGCCCCCATCATAGCAACAGGTAACACCAGGTGGTAGGGCCTTCCCCCAATCTTAGGGATGACGTTAATTTTATAGGATGGATTTAAAAACTCCAGCTCATCTACAGAGATGTCTAGGGAGGAAGATAAGTACTCAAAATCAATTTGATACTTTACCTCTACTGTATCAACCTCGTGAAATAAAACGAGTGGTTTTTCAGCGCTTATTTTATGATCAGACGCATAATTCATAGCGTAACACACAGCAATAAAAGCCGGCACATAGCTGCGGGTTTCTTTAGGTAAAAAACGTCTTATTTGCCAATAATTTCTTTTTCCCCCAGAACGCCTTATGGCCTTATTTACATTTCCTCTCCCTGAATTGTATGAGGCTAAAACCAAGGACCAATCTCCATAAACAGAATATGATTTTTCAAAAAACTCACAGGCAGCAACGGTTGCTCTATAAGGATCCATCCTTTCATCTACATAAGAGCTTACCTTCAGATTGTATTCTTTTCCGGTATTGTACATAAACTGCCATAAACCGGTTGCCCCCGCCCACGACTTAGCTTTTGGGTTTAGTGCAGATTCTACAATGGCTAAATATTTTAATTCTAGCGGCAGGTTAAATTGGTCAAGAACCTCTTCAAAGACAGGGAAATAATAGGCGGCAAGCCCCATCATTCTTGACATTTGTTGTCTTCGCTGTTTAGTGTAAACGTTTATATATTGCTTCACATACGGGTTATAAACCAAGTCTATAGGCGTTTTAGTGTCCAGATGCTGAATGCGCGCCTCATAAACACTATCTGAAAAAACAGGCGGGGTTGACACCTCCATAGCTGAGTCATATGAGAAAAGCGCATCTGAAAAAGATAGGTTTGAGATTAGAAGGCTGTCAAAACTAGCAACGATAGGGTTGTCTAAAAAAACCACCTTTAAACTATCTTTGTTTCCTCCGCCCCGATTTAACGCAAAAGCTATTTGGCAGAACCCCAAAAGGGTCACAATAAATACTATAAGACGACTCATTTTAGTTTCTGGAATGCATTAAAAGTTTAGAAAAATTCAGCAAATCAACCTCTTTAAAAGCGGCCCCCATCAGCTGAACACCAAATGGCATGTTTTTAGAAGAGACCCACAAGGGTAATGAAATGGCAGGCATGCCAGCTAAATTAGCATGGACTGTGTAAATGTCTTCTAGATAAGCAACAGTAGGGTCTTCATTTTTAATACCAATATCAAAGGCAGTAGTAGGCGTGGTAGGTATTAAAATAAAGTCATAATCTTTTAAAAGGGCAGTTGTTCTGTCTTGAATTAAACGACGAACACGTTGAGCTTTTGTATAATAAGCGTCGTAGTAACCAGAACTTAAAACGAAAGTCCCCAACATAATTCGACGCTTTACCTCTTCTCCGAAGCCCTCGGTTCTTGAAAGCTTGTAGGTACTTTCTAAACCTTTTGCATTTGAGCTTCTATACCCAAAGTGTACGCCATCAAATCGAGCTAGGTTTGAAGAAGCTTCTGCAGTTGTTAGAACATAGTAGCTAGGCACAATAACATCTAAATAAGAAAACGTTTGTTCTTCAACAACATGGCCTTGAGCTTTTAACTCCGAAATAAGGGCTAAAAATTTTTCTTTTATCTCAGGGTCTAATCCCGGAGACTCGAGATACTCTTTAAGATATGTAATTTTCTTTTTTTCTGTAGGCAACACTATGTTGAATGGTTCCACTTTAACTGAGGAGCTAGTAGAGTCATTATGGTCTTTCCCTGAAATAATTTCTGTTACCAAAGCCGCATCTTCAATCGATTTTGTTATGGGACCAATTTGATCGAAAGATGAGGCATAAGCGATTAAGCCGTATCTAGAAACACGAGAGTAAGTAGGCTTTAGTCCAACAACCCCACAAAATGCCGCCGGTTGCCTAATGGAGCCACCAGTGTCACTTCCTAATGCAACTTGGCACAAATCTGCCGCCACCGCAGCAGCAGAGCCACCAGAAGAGCCACCAGATACTTTTTTAGAATTTTTAGGGTTTTTAACAGCTCCGTAGTATGAGGTTTCGTTTGCCGAACCCATTGCAAATTCATCACAATTGACCCTACCAATAATGATTGCGTCTTCTTTTAAAAGGCGCTCAACGACTGTTGCACTATATAACGACTCAAAACCGTCCAATATTTTAGAAGCAGCAGTAACTTTATGCCCTTTAAAACAAATATTGTCTTTTATTGCGACAACCATTCCAGCAAGCCTTCCGGCGGTTCCAGCAAAAATTTTTTCGTCTACATTTTTTGCACGGACCAAGGCTTCCTCGGCAAAAACCTCTACATAAACGTTAAGGTCTTTATGTTTGTCAATACGATTGAGATAATAATTTACTAGAGACTGGCAGCTAACAGAACCCGATTTAATGGATTCATGTATTTCATTTAGAGAGGCAAAGTTTTTCAAAGGCTTAACTTTTGTGCTTAGTTGTCGGTTTTATCCTTTTCCTCTTTTGTTGCATCTTTGAATTCCTTAATGCCGCTTCCTAGACCCCTCATAAGCTCAGGGATTTTTTTACCACCGAATAATAAAAGTACCGCTAAAAGGATGACAACCCACTCGTAGCCGCCCATGAACCCAAAAAAGATAGATAAAAGTGTCATAATATTGTTTTTATACCCTTACGGGTGCTTTAAGCAAAGGTAAGAATTGAAAGCAGAACATTGAAAGGTAAAGCTTAAAAGTTAAAAGGATTTGTATAAAATGCCATTATAAAAGATATAAAGGAACAAAAACTCTGGGACATAATTTACTTTTTCATTAGCCATAACTGCGGATTGAGTTTCTGTGAACTTTTCCAAAGCTGAAAGCCTATCACCGTAGAGCCTTCCTGTTTTGAAGTATAAATAATTCCGATGTTTTCTTTTGTTGCGAGCCCCTGCCCCTTTTCAATAAATACCTCGCCCAGGTTAGAGTAAACACTTATGTATTCCCCATGACGAATCATAACGACTTTTGTTCCGTTTGGCATGGTAAGAATACTACTTACTTTCCCATTAAAAATGGAACGGCAGGTACTTTGAGGCTCCGTTGCTATTTCGATTCCATTATTTTCAATATTTACTCCAGCTAGAACAGGGTGTTTTTGTTTTCCAAATTTAGATATTATAAGCCCCTTTGAAACAGGCCAAGGCAACCCCCCCTTGTTTGAGCTAAAACTATTAGAAAGTTTTATTGATTCTGGCGTAGAGGCAAAATCGATTGCAGCATTTGTGTTTGTAGCTTTTTTAAGCTCATCAGCTATGATGCGCTCTATTTCTTTTTGAATTTTTTTTCTCTGAATTTTTTTAGATTCTAAACCTTTTTTAAGTTCTTTTTCTTTTTCAGACAAAGCCGCTAAACTAATAGCCTCTTGCGCCTGTTCTTTATTGTATAATTCGTATTCGACTTGCTTATTTTCGATTAAATTTTGTTTAATAGATTTTTGTTTTTTTAAAATCATTATGCTGTTTTGGAGCTCCGCTTGTTTTGCAGAGATTATATCTGCCTGAGAAAGTCTATATTGAGAAATTTGACGCATGTAACTAACTCTTTTGTAGGCTTGCTGAAAATCTCTCGAAGAAAATAAAAACAAAATGCGGTTAAAATGTTTTCTGCTTTTGTATGCTTGTTGAATTAAATACGCGTAGTTAATTTTTAGTGAATCGAGTTCTAATTCAAGACCCAATTTTTCATTTTGGTTAAGTTCGATTTCTTGATTTATATACTCAACCTCTTTTTGAATAGTTCGAATGAGTTGAGCGCGAATTGCAATTTTTTGCTTTAAAGTTTTTAATTGGTGAAATGAAACGTCCTTTTCTTTTTTTGTCTGCTCAAGAACCATATTACTAAATTGTATTTCTTCTAAAAGCAGTTTTTTGCGCTCTTGTAACCTGGCTTTTTCTTGAGCCATTAAATTGTTACACAATAAAAGCAACAGGAGAATTTTAGCGAATAACTTCATAGCTTTCGGGAACAGAAAAAGGAAACTTAAATGCTTTATTTAAGCTGATTTTAGAATACGACAAACTTAAGCTTATTTCTTTGTTTGTTATAATGCTTAAGTTTACAGATTCAGCTAAAAACAAGTCACCATGCATTTCAAAATCCTCATATTCAACATTAAGCTCTCGATTTAACTTTAAGTTTTTGTATTTCTGAGAATAAACTTTAGAGGTTTTTGGATTAATCGAAGCTAAATATATCTCATGACTTGGTTTTCTTTTGCTTCGGATCCATTTTTTTATTTGTTTTTCACTAGCAGATGAAAGTTTAAAGGTTTGATTTTCTAACCAAGAGTGGTGCTTTTTTGACTTAAAATTACTCATCGCGTTTCCTACTAATAGAGATTGAATTCTCATGAAGCTCAGTGGACTCTCTGTTTTTTCGCTTAGCTCAGCGTAGCTGCTTTTAAAATATGTTTTTTCAAACCGGTTCATAAAATGTACGGAGTCTAAGTCTAAAAGAACCCTACCAAGTTCTAGCCCTAAACCAGGACTTATAGAAATCCAAATGAGGCTGTCTTTACGAATTTTCATATTCCCCTTAAAAGAGAAGTTCTGATTTGAGTCACTAAATTTTCCTGAAACCTTAGCACTCATCCAGTTGAATTTAAAATGAGCAGACTCCACAGACTCTATCAGCGTTTCTGCTTTTGGAGCCTTTGTGTATAAGGTTTTTGTGGTTTTTGTGGAACGGCAACTTGCGAACATCAAAAAAACAAAAATTGTTAAGAGCAACTGTTTATTCATACAAAACACCTTCGCTGACTTTTTTGTTTAGCAGTTCTGAGTCCCCGCCAGTATTTTTAGCTTTTTTCCAGTATTCAAGAGCTTCTTTTTTTTGGTTTAGTTGGTAAAGCACGTCACCGTAGTGCTCTAATACGACGGGGCTTTTACCATCTCCCTCAGCAGCTTTTTGAAGCCACTCTTTAGCTTCATTAAATCGCTTTAGCTTATATAACACCCAGCCATATGTGTCTTGGTAAGTAGGTTGACTTGGGCTTAGTTCAACACACTGCTTAGACATGCGCTCAGCTTTTTCTAGATCTTTTTTCCTCAGACTTAAATAGTAGCTATAGTTGTTAAGAACAACGACATTGTCCGGAATCAAATCTAGGGACTTTTCATAACACTCATCTGATTTTTTATCGTTTCCAAAAAAGTGGTATGCATTTCCTAGATAATTATAAAACTCCGCTTTTAATGGCCTATTGTTTACAACATAATTTAACCCCTTGTTGAAAAAGGTTATTGCCTTTTCATATTCTTTGTTATAAGATGCGGCAAACCCAGTAAATAAATAAAGCGTTGGTTGTATAGGGTGTAACTCAATAGCCCTCACTCCATTTTTATATACGCGTTCATATTCTTGAAGTTCAACACCCAAAATCAAACACCTATTCCAAATTAAAAAATCTGTTACCCCAAAGTTTAAGGATTTTTCGTAGGCCTCAAATGCTTTTTTTGAGTTGTTTAATTGAAAATAGACATCTCCAGAAAGCACATGAAAGGACGCTTCATTAGGGTGGTTAATTAAAGCTTTGTCTAGCAATGAAAGCAGGGGCTCTAAATACTTTTGTTCATCTATAGCCATTTGGAAATAAGAAGAAAGTATTTGGAACACTGTCTGCAGATCGAAGACATCGTTGTCGAAACAAAATGTTAAATAATCGAAGGCTTTTAAATGGTTGTTGTTAACCCGATAGTGTTCTGCCAAAGCGACATTTGCAGCAGAATTTTTTGGCTTCAGCTTTAATATGTCATTGTAAATAGCAATTGATTTTTCGGTTAAATTGTTTGCTTGATATAACTCAGCAAGCATGCCAAGAAAACGAATTTCATTTGGAAAGGCAGCAATTAGTTTCATTATTTCTGCAGCAGCTAAATCGACATTCCCCATGGTAATGTAGAGGTATTCTTTAGTTACGGACAACTCTTCTGAAACACCTGTTTTAGATTCAATTTCATTATAGACCTGTATGGCTTTTTTATAACTTCCGTTCTTTGAATGCGCTGTTGCTAAAAGAAATAGATATTCAATATTTGATGGGTCTTTTCTGATTAGATCTTTGTAGGCATTTAATTCCCCATCAATGTTTCCAGATATTTGGTATAGCTGAGACAATAGCTGAGTGACCCACTCGTTGTTAGGATTTAATTCAGACGACTTTTTTGCGTGAAATAAAGCGTCTTCTATCCGTTCAATTGCAACATATAGCATGGCCATTTCGTAATGGGCGTCAGCGTTGAAAGGATCAATTGAGAGGCATTGCTCCATTAGCGAAGCCGCTTTGTCAAATTCTTCTAATGCTTCCAAGCGCTGAGACTCAAAAAATATCGATTTGAAACGAAACTGGTTTTTATAACTTATATCACCATCAGTATAAGCGTTAAGCTGCGTGTCACTTTTTTGTGAAACTATTTTAATACTTGAACAAGCCCCCAAACAAATTATTACGAAAAAGAGCAGTATGTTTACTTTTACCTTCATCCTATTTTTGAGTAGTCACCAATACTAATTCGTTTTTTTCCGCCCTTATATTCTACGTGATTTCCAATCATAGAGTCTTCTAAATCAGCATCTACAATTGTTGTATTGTTTTGAATAATGGTGTTTTTAATTGTACTATTTGTTATACAAGTATCGCTCCCAATAGAAACAAAAGGCCCTATTGTGCAGTTCTTTAATTGAACATTCGCGCCTATAAAACAAGGCTCAATAATTTGGGCGTTTTCAATTTTTAGAGCCTTTCTGGACTCATCGTTTGCCGTATATTCCAAAACGCGCTTATTTGCATGTACCGCTGCTACCGGATTCCCACAATCAAGCCATTCATCAACTTTTCCTGGATAAAATTCAGCGCCTTTTTGTTTCATATTTTCTAAAGCATTGGTCAGCTGAAACTCTCCCTTTTCTTTAATATTGTTGTCAATTAAATATTGAAGTTCGCCACATAATTTAAGGCCATCTTTAAAGAAGTAAATTCCAATAATGGCTAAGTCAGAAACGAATTCTTGCGGTTTTTCTATGAAATCTGTAATAACACCATTCTCATTCATTTTAACAACCCCATAAGCCCTAGGATCCTCAACTTTTTGCACCCATATAATTCCGTCTTTTTCCGTATCAAGAGTAAAGTCAGCTCTAAATAATGTGTCTGCAAAAGCAACAACAACAAACCCCTCCAAAGCTTCTTTTGCACATAAAATAGCATGTGCTGTCCCCAAAGCCTCATCCTGATGGTATATAGCACCTTTTGCGTTTAAATTTTTAGCTATTTCAAGTAATTCAGCTTCAACGACAGCCCCAAAATCACCAATAACAAAGGCAATTTCATCTACTTTTTGTCCGCAAACCCTGGTAATATCTTCTACCAGTCGCTGAACAATTGGTTTACCAGCAATAGGAACTAAAGGTTTTGGGACCGTTAATGTGTGGGGCCTTAAACGCGAGCCCCTACCCGCCATTGGGACAATAATTTTCATATGCTATTTTTATATTTAGTTTTTTCCTGTACTTCCAAAACCGCCATCACCTCTTTCAGTGATCGATAGCTCTTCAACATCAAGCCATTGCGCCTTAGTGTATGGGGCCACGATCATTTGTGCAATGCGCTCACCATCTGTAACAACAAAGTCGTCTTTCGATAAATTAATCAAAATTACACCAATTTCTCCACGATAATCTGCATCAATTGTTCCCGGGCTATTTAGCACGGTAATCCCCTTTTTATATGCCAAACCACTTCTAGGCCTTATTTGCGCTTCATAATTGTCAGGCAAAGCTATAAATAAGCCTGTTTTTATCAAAGCTCTTTGCATTGGCTTTAGAAGTACCTCCTCATTAATATTAGCATATAGATCCATTCCGGCAGACAATAAGGTTTCGTATTTTGGGAGTGGATGTTTTGATCGATTTATAATCTCAATCGTCATATTTTCTGGTTTTTTCAAAGATTGAAAGTACTTATTTTTTTCCGCTTTTCGAGCACGACTACGCTAAAGATGTAGATAATGCAAAACAGACTACTCATGATGAAATGATCGTCGTGCCAGAGTGTCCAAATATAAAATAGGGAAAGTGCCGAGATCATATAAAATGAAATGTATTTCCAATTGTAAGAAATAGGGTAGTGGCGGCGACTAAATACGTATGACATCACACACATGGAGGCGTAACAGATAAGTGTAGCCCAGGCAGAACCCATATAAGACATGGTCGGGATCAGCAAGATGTTTAAACCGATCGTGATCGTGGCTCCTGCTACAGATAAATAGGCGCCGAATCGGGTTTTTTCGCTTACCTTATACCATACAGATAAGTTGTAGTACATGCCTAAAAATAAATTCGCCAATAATAAAATTGGAACAACATCAAGACCTGCGTGATAGGCTTCATCCTGAATGAAATGTTTAATAATGTCTATGAACACGTTTATGCTTAAGAAAATAAAGGCTGTAAATGCTATAAAATAGCGCATCACTATTTCGTACTGCTCTTTAGCGTCTTTTTTTTGAGCCTGAGCAAAGAAAAAGGGCTCCGCTCCGTAGCGGAATGCCTGTATAAAAAGACTCATGAAAATGGCAACTTTATAGCAAGCACTATAAATACCAACCTGAGCAGTAGCCGTATTGGCAGGTAATAAATATTCTAATAAAAGCCTGTCTACCATTTCATTGGTAACATATGCCAATCCACCAATTAAGAGTGGAAATCCATATTTTATCATTTTCTTCCAAATTTGAAAGTCGAAGGAAAACTTTAGTTTAAAAATCTCAGGCGAAAGAAGAATTAGCATTACAGAACTCGCAATCAAGTTTGAGATAAAAATGTAACCGATCCCAACATTAGGATAGTAAATCCCATTTATTATCTCAAGAGCAATTTCCTGTTTAAGCAAATAAGGGCACAGCAGAAAAAAGAAAAGGTTTAAACCAATGTTAACAGTAATGTTTGTTAGTCTAATAAATGCAAATCGCCAAGCCCTGTCACACACCCTTAATTTAGCAAAAGGAAGTGTTGTTAAAACATCTAAAACCAGTATCCATACAAGCCAATTAATAAAGTTCGGGTGTTCAGGAATATGTAATAGATTTGCAATGTTTTGAGAGTGATTTGAAGCAATAAAAAGGAACAGAAGAGAAGAGGTAAGCAGAGAGGTAAACCCCGTAGATAAAACTTTTTCAGAGTCATTTTCTTTGTTTGTGAAATGGAAAAAAGCAGTTTCGAACCCATAAGTTAAGACCACCATAGCAAAAGCAACGACAACCATTAGCTCGGATAAGACGCCGTATTCTTCCGGGGCAAAAATACCGGTGTAGAGAGGTACCAATAAAAAGTTGAGCAATCGCCCTACAATACTACTTAGACCGTAGATTGCTGTTTGCCCGACTAATTTTTTAAGTAAACTCAATTAATTTTTTGTTTATCTGTTGATAGCTGAAATTAAAAATTAGCTTTTCTTTTTTCTAGAAATGCGCGCGTACCTTCGGTGAAATCTTTTGTACCAAAACAGTTTCCAAATGCATTTATTTCATAAGCCATACCATCAACTCCGGTGGCGTAATTTGCGTTTACACACTGAATAGCGGTAGCGACCGCCATAGGCGAGTTTTTAATTATTTTATGAGCTAATTTTTTTGCTGAAACAATTAACTCTTCTAGCGGCACGACATTATTTGTGATACCATAGTATAAGGCTTTAGAAGCATTAATCATTTCGGCAGATAAAATCATTTCCATAGCCCTACCTTTTCCTGCAATTTGAGCCAGACGCTGTGTGCCACCGTATCCAGGAATTACACCTAATGAGGTTTCGGGTAAACCAACCCTCGCGTTTTCTGAAAAGATTCGAATATGAGCTGCCATAGCCAGCTCTAACCCCCCCCCTAGAGCAAAACCATTTACCGCAGCAATTACAGGTGTTTTCATTTGATCGATCAGGCTAAATAATTGGTCGTGTCCTTTTTTGCTTAAACCCCTTCCTTCTTCAATAGAAAAGTCAGAAAACTCAGAAATATCGGCACCCGCCACAAAGGCTTTTTCTCCCGCTCCGGTAACTATAACAACCCTTACTGAGGTCTCTTTGTCTGACGCGACAAGTGCATGGCTTAATTCCTCAATGGTTGCCTTATTAAGTGCGTTTAATTTTGAGGGCCGATTAATTGTAATGACTTGTATTGAGTTTTCCAACTCAACAAGGATGTTTTCATAATTCATTCTTAGTTTCTTTAATCTGTAAAATTAGTTTTTTCTTTTAAGTGAGGAATGCTAACATAAAATGTTGTTCCTAATCCCTCACTAGATTCAAAGCTAATAGAACCATTTAAATCATTAATTATTCGCTTAACAATAGCCAAGCCTAAACCCATTCCGCTGTTTTTTGTTGTAAAGCTTGGGTTAAATATTTTTTTATGTAGAACAGTTGGAATCCCCTCACCATTATCGTTAATAGAAAGTTTAATGCAATCGTTTATTGCCTTCATGTTAACGGTAATTAAAGGCTTTTTATTTTCTGGCACAGACTCAATGGCGTTGTTTAATAGGTTGTTTAGTATACGAATGATTTGACCCCTGTCAGCATATATGTAACATGGCTTTGTTGGTTTTTCAAAGACAATATTTGCAGTGTTAAAAAAGTTGATAGTGTTTTGGGTTATTTTTGAAAGATCTAACCGTTCTTTTTTGCTCATAGGCATTTTTGCAAAATCAGAAAATGCAGAAGCAATGTCTGAAAGCGTATCAATTTGTTCTATGATAGAATCAGAAAAGGCTTTTACCCGATCTTTAACTAGGGGCTCTTCTGTTTTTAAAGTCCTTTCAAAAAGCTGAACGTTAAGCTTCATTGGGGTTAATGGGTTTTTTATTTCGTGAGCAACTTGTTTAGCCATTTCCTTCCAGGCACTTTCTTTTTCATTTTGTGCTAAAATGTCTGCGCTTTTCTCTAGCTCTTTTACCATAAAATTATACTGACGAACCAACTGACCTATTTCATCTTTAGAGTCCCAGCTTAGAGGCATGAACTTTTTCATTATTGCAGCTTCTCGCATGGTTTCAGATAGCCGACTCATTGGTCCAGAAATTTGACGAGACAAGATCAGCGCAAGAAGGTTTGCGCTTATAAAAAGAAAAATATAGACAGGAATAAGTGACAGTAAATAAACCTTAAGATCTTTTTTATAGCTATCATTTAGCTGGAAGTATGGCATGCTAATAATTGCTATTGGTTTTTGGTTTTTATCACTGATGTACTGATAAGAATTTAGGTAATTTATATTAACATGGGTTAAGTTTTTTTTAACCCCACTTTTTTTTTCGGAGAGCTCTTCTATAAGCCCGGAGTTAATCTTATTCGGAATAATTTGTTTTTCTACAAGCGCCTTGTTTGAACTTAAAACCAATTCGCCCTTCAAGCTATAAATAATGACATCTAAATTGTGAATGTCAGCAAGCTCAAATATTTTATTTTCAAAGAGATTAAAGATGTTTTTATTATTAGGATTAACAACATCAATGTTTTTTAAAAAATAAGAAATAGAAGAGAGGGTAGCGGTTTCTTTTCTTGAGAGACGCTTTTCATGATAGCTTTGGTTTTGTGTTTTAAAGTTATAATAGGTGAAAACGCCAATAAAAAAAAACGCAGCCATCAGCAAAGCAAGCATGGAAATGTAGATTCGTGTTAGAAGTTTGTTGCGCACTTTAAATAGGTCCATCATTCTCAAAGATATAACAATTCTTGGGTTGACAATCTTTATAAGCTATGTGTTCTCCAGGGGTATTAATAATGAATAAAGATAAAGTAAAGATTGTTGCCTATAAAACATTTGCAGAAAGTTCAGATAAAAAACATTAAAGCAGCTAAACTCAAAATAAGGACCCCACACAAAAATTTTTATATATTTAGCTCCGGTCTTTGTTTTCTATAGAACAAGTATTAAACAAATCGCAACAAAACTAACTTGAGATGCAAAAGCACATAGATATTTTTAAAAAAACTCAGATCCTTTTTTTTCTTTTGTTGCAAACACACGCCACATATTCTCAAGTTCACAAACAAGAGAAAACAATTTTTCAAACCATAATAGGAGAAAAATTAGAGACATCAATTATTTTTATGCCCCTGGGTTTCCACACAAAAACACCTGATATTTTTGGGGTCTGGTATACGGGATATAATTATAAAGGCTTTGAGATTTCCGTGTTTAAAAATAGTTATAGAGATTTAACTTTTGGCTTTTCACACAAGAGGTTTTGGAGGTTTACAGACAAATTTTCTGCTAATTATGGTGTTGGAATTCTTTACGGTTATGACGGCAGACTTCAGCATGTGGAGGGAATTCCTTTGCCAGACAGTTTTTTGTTTAAAGGAAAAATAAATCCAGTAATAGCTTTAGAGGCTGATTATGAAATTTCTAAAAAACTTTGTATCCACAGCAGTTTAACTCCACTGGTAATAATTTATGGATTAAGATATAGGCTGTAAATATTTTTTATATTTCTTTACATGTTCTTTTAAACGAGATGAATTAAATAAAATTTTATGAGTACCGCCACCATGTTGATTTATTGTTCTGACGAAAAAGGGATAATACTTTCTGTAACAAACTACATTTCTACAAACAACGGAAACATTGTTGATCTAGATCAACATGTAGACGGTGAACAAAAAATATTTTTTATGAGGGTTGAGTGGACACTCTCTAATTTTAACATTCCAAGAGAAAACATTGGTGCTCATTTTGGTTCTGAAGTTGCCCATAAATATCAAATGCAGCATACAGTTCACTTTAGAGATGAAAAGATTAGAATGGCGCTTATGGTTTCTAAAATGGACCATTGTTTTAATGACATTCTCTCGAGGTATAAGTCGGGGGAGTGGAATGTAGAAATTCCATTGATCATCAGCAACCACCCCGACATGGAAGAAACGGCTCATCGTTTTGGTATACCATACCATTATATTCCTGTTTCGAAGCAAACCAAGGTTGAGCAAGAAAAAAAGCAGCTTCAACTTTTGTCAGACAACAAAGTTGAATTTGTTGTGTTGGCTCGATACATGCAAATATTAAGTGAAAATTTTATAAAAGATTATTCGAACCGAATAATCAACATTCACCACTCTTTCTTGCCTGCTTTTCCAGGGGCGAAGCCCTACCATTCGGCTCACGAACGAGGGGTTAAAATAATTGGGGCAACCAGTCACTATGTAACAAAAGATCTAGATGCAGGACCGATTATTGAGCAAAGCACGGCTAATATTAGCCACAAGGACAGGGTAGAAGACTTGGTTCGAAAAGGTCGCGATATCGAGAAGGCCGTCCTTTCAAGGGCGATATGGTATCACGTCAATCGGCGCATATTATCTTATGGAAATAGAACAATTATTTTTGATTAAGCCAACAATTAAATTTTAAAAACCCATTGAGCGGGTTGTGAGTTAACCGTCATTTAGGGCTTCTGCACCACCTACAATTTCGAGAATCTCGTTTGTAATTGCCGCTTGCCGCTGTCGGTTGTATGTTAGCGTTAACTCATCTTTTAATTCTTGAGCATTATCGGTTGCCTTGTGCATAGCTGTCATACGCGCACCGTGCTCAGAGGCATGAGAATCTAAAAGCGATTTGTACAACTGAATCTTTAAAGATTTAGGGATAAGATCAACAACAATAGATACTTTTGAGGGCTCAAAAATATAGTTTGCGTTTACACCAACGTCTTCACTTTCTTCTGAAACAACAGGAATAAATTGCTGGGTAACAACTTCCTGTGTTGCCGCATTTTTAAACTCGTTGTATATTATTTCTATTTTGTCAAATTCTCCGTTAATAAAAGCAGCCATAACTTCCTCGGCCATTAGGGCAACATGCTCATAATTGAGGTCGTTAAAAATTTCTGTATTTGAATTAAAAACAGTGTGTTTTCCGGTAAAGTAGTCAGCGGATCTTTTACCAATGGCATAGACCTGCACATCTTTTCCCCCATATTCCTTAATGCGTTTTTCAGCTGCTTTAAAAATATTCGCATTAAAAGCACCACATAAGCCACGATTTGAGGCAATAGCAACAATTAAAACCTTTTTGACCTCTCTTTCTTGGCTGTAAGCCCCCCCAGCAGACCCCTCAGGTGTCGAGCTAATGTTGACTAAGATCTCACGTAACTTTATAGCATAAGGGCGCATTTGTGTGATTGCATCCTGAGCTCTTTTCAACTTTGCTGCCGACACCATTTTCATGGCGCTGGTAATTTGCATCGTAGAAGCTACAGAACCAATTCGAGTACGTATTTCTTTTAAGTTAGCCATTTCAATATCTATTGAATGTGAATGCCGAAGCCTTCACTTGTTCAGTCTTATTCGTATTTAGATGAAATTTCTGTGGCAGCACTTTCAATTGCTGTTATAGCCTCATCTGTTAATTTACCCGCTTTTAAAGATGCCAACTTCGCAGCATATTTATTTCTCATAAAAGACAAGAATTCAACTTCAAATTCTTTTATTTTCTCAACAGGAACCTTAGACATCAGATTTTTAGTACCACAGTAAATGATAGAAACCTGTTCCTCTACTGGAAGAGGAGCATTTAACCCTTGCTTCAGCATTTCAACATTACGCTTCCCCTTGTTGATTACAAGCAAAGTGGCGTCATCAAGGTCAGAACCAAATTTAGCAAAGGCCTCCAGTTCACGGAATTGTGCTTGGTCAAGCTTTAGCGTACCAGCAACTTTCTTCATCGATTTTATTTGTGCAGAACCACCTACCCGTGATACAGAAATACCAACATTAATAGCAGGGCGAACACCGGAGTTAAATAAATCAGCTTCTAAGAAAATTTGACCATCAGTAATC
>TARA_B100001093_G_scaffold166467_1_pt1 | contig 21762 bp, 21 predicted proteins | sample TARA_B100001093 | Tara Oceans TARA_B100001093 (sample SAMEA2623116) | marine metagenome | biome: marine biome (ENVO:00000447); feature: surface water layer (ENVO:00002042); material: "saline water (ENVO:00002010), including plankton (ENVO:xxxxxxxx)" | depth 5 m | reverse complement strand
ATATGGCAAATGTAAAATTAGGAGATTTTGAAGTAACTTTGAATGGCAACTTACCTGATATTGGTAGTCAGTTGCCAAATTTTTTATTGGCAGATGGTGATTTAAATAATATAGATTTAGAACAATTTAAAGGAAAAAGATTAGTACTGAATATTTTTCCAAGCATGAATACTCCGGTATGCTCCGCATCAGTTGTACAGTTTAATAACTTAGCAAGCAATTTTGACAATACAGTAGTCCTATGTATATCAAGAGATTTGGCTTTTGGAAATAAACAATTTTGTATTAATCATAATCTAGATGATATAGTCTTTTTATCAGATATGAGAAATGAAGATTTTGCCAATAATTTTGGGATTTTGCATACAAACGGAAAATTTCAAGGGCTACTTGCTAGATCAGTAATTGTAACGGACTCTAATCATAAGATTATTCATACACAGCTTGTTGAACAGACAGGGCATGAGCCTGACTATAATAAAGTAGTTGAATTGCTTACTTAGTTATAAGAACGGGACAATTACATTTTTGCGCAATACTTAAAGGCTTACTGCCGAAAAAGTATTTCATAATCGGATTTTTTGGTGAAACACCTAAAATAACTATGCTATCATCTTTAGCATGTTTTACAATTGCATTTACAGTTGAACCATCAAGAATTTTAGCACTTGCGTCAATTTTGTTTTTTAAAAACTTTTTTTGAGTTCTTAAAAGAAGATTATCAGTTTTTTTGTGGGATTTTTTCTGTTCATAAACTGCAACAATCTCAACTTTTAATTTATATGATTTTGCGAAGTTGATTGCAGTATCAATAGCCTTATCAGAACCTTTAGAATCGTTAACTGGAAGTAGTATTTTATATTTTTTATTAACGGAATAATTCTTTACTACAAATACGTCGCTATCAATAAACTGTATTAGATTGTTATGAATACCTTTATTTCCTCCTCCTCCAATGATGGTAATATTATGTTTATTTGTTTCAACTTCATCTTTAAGCTGTTCAATTATTTCTCCGGTTCTCATAATTAAATCAATATTATCCGAATGTTGCTCTTTTAAAAGAACCTTCATCCTAGAATTTTCCTCATCAACCAATAAATAATCATCAAATTTATTTATATCCGTTTCTTCAATATAATTTTTTGATATTAAAAAATCATAGGCCCACTCAAGAGTTCTGATTCCAGGTCTGTAGAGTTGACGATCATCAAGATTTTGGTGAACAACGCTAACATCTTTTTCAGAAAACTGACTAATCTTTTTTCCAACATATGCTATTGTAGTTGATGATTTAAAAGAATTAGCAATTTTCATTCCAAGATCAAGCGTAGGTTTAGAAAATTCTTTTCCTCCAATAGCGATCAATATCTTCATAGATTTACCCAGTAAAATTGTGACATTAGATATAAGATAAGAATCGATATAATAAACATCAATATACCAACTCTAAAAAATATTTTCGTGGAAACAAGTCCAGTTGAATAAATGATCATTGCTGTTGGTGAAGAAATAACTGTTAAAAAAGAAAAACCAGATGCAATTGCAGATGAAAGAGCAAAGGATATATCAGTTGGATGTAGCTCAATAGCCATTGGTCCAATCAGCGATACAGTAGCTGAGCTTGTAAAAAAGTTTGCAGTAAGACCTGATAAAATTGCCATAATTGACCAGCTGACGTTTGTAGAATTGGAAGGCAGCGAGTTTAAAAGTTCATTAAATTTTATTACCAACCATGACGAAGCGCCTGTTTCATTGATTTGAAAACCTAATGAAATTGTTGCTGCAAATAATAAAATTACTCCCCAATTAGTATTTTTGTTTATTTCTTCCCATGAAATCATTCCAAAAACCATAAAAGTTAGAGCTCCTCCAAGCGCAATAATACCCAAACCATAAATATCATTAAAAGCAAACCAACAAGAAATAATTGCAATAATTATTAAGCATGAAAAAAGATGATTAATATCTTTTTTCATGCTTCTGTTTTCAACATTTTTTTTGAAACCTCGCATCTTTATATTTTTTAAAGATGAAGGAAAGGTAAATTGTAAAACGAAATACGCAACAACTAATTGGATAATTAATATAGGATATGCATGTTTCATCCATTTCCAGTAATCTATATGAACATTACTGAATTCTTGAAGATAATTAATCATTATTACATTTCTTGCTCCGCCTGATGGTGTTCCAATAGAACCTATTATTGTTCCATACGCTATTGAAAAAAGAGTTATTAATACAGCATTTTTGCTATCTGTTTGTTGTGTATCAATATTTTTAATGACTGATAAACCAATTGGTAGCATTATAGCAATTACAGTATGTTCTCCTAAAAATGAAGATAGTATGGCAGAGATTGACATTAATCCTGCTAAAAACATCCTTTTACTTTTTCCAAAAATAAAAACTATAAATCTTGCTAACCTAATATCAAGTCCTTGATGAACAATTGCAATTGCAAACATTAAGGAGCCCATAACAAAAAGCACTGCATCATTCATGAAAGAAGATGCAACTTGGTCAGGAGGAGCAACCCCAAGAATTACTTGTAATACCAATGTTAACAAAGCTATTGCAGGAAAAGGAATGGGTTCAAATGTTACAAGCATAAAAACCAATAGTAATATAATTAAACTGTGGTATGCAGGAACAGAAAGACCAATTGGCGTGCTCAAATTTAATAGAAATATTGAAATTAAAATACTATAGACGAACCATTTTTTTTGAGAAAACCAAAACAAGATAGATGAGGAAATGATTTTATATGATTCATTCATGAATTATAATTTATCTAATTTAATCAAAAAAAGTTAATACTTAAGTTTTATCGCTTGACTGAATACCAATATAGATGTAATGTTTACACATAATTTTTAATAATTATTTAGGTATTTTTTAAGAGATAAAATGCAACTATTTCCAAAATGGACAAATAACTTTCCAGGGATATTCCTGATAGCAGTTTTTCTGCTGGTTTTTTCATTATCTTCTTTTTTGTGGTACTACGGCTCTCCCTATTATACAGACGTTGGTTATGCACCCTCACAACCAGTCCCATATAGTCACAAATTACATGCTGGAGATATGGGTATTGATTGTAGGTATTGTCATGTGGGAGTAGAACAAGGATATTCTGCGGTTATTCCACCAACAGAAACTTGTATGGGATGCCACACTTATGTCAAAACAGATAGTGAAAAATTGAAGCTTGTTAGAGAAAGTTGGGAAACTGGAAAACCTATTGAATGGATAAAAGTACATATGTTACCAGAGTATGCATATTTTAACCATAGTGTTCACGTTAATTCGGGCGTTGCATGTATTTCATGTCATGGAAATGTTGCTGAAATGGAAGTTGTTTATCAGGTTCAACCTCTTAGCATGGATTGGTGTTTAGATTGCCACAGGTCAGATGCTCCTGAAGTAAGGCCTGTTAGTGAAGTAACTAATATGTATTGGACTCCACCTGCAGATTATGATCAATTTGTATCATCTTGGGTTGCAGAGCACGGAGAAGAAAGACCGGTTGGAGATTGTCAAAAATGTCACAGGTAAAAAAGAATAATCAAGAATTCGTTAACACAAATTCACATCAGATGAATAGTTCTGAAAATAATGAGTTTGGTTACTGGAAAAGTTTAAAAGATATTTCTTCCGAGGAAGATTATAATCGTTTTCTAAAACAATCTGAGCATAACGAAGATAATGGTCTTTCTAGGAGAAATTTTTTATCTTTAATAGCTGCTTCAGTTGCATTAGCGGGATTAGAAGGTTGTAAAAAACCAGTTCAGAAGATTATTCCTTACGTTGAAGCTGAAATTGGAACAATTCCTGGTATTCCTAAATACTATGCAAGCACTATTCCTTGGAAAAATAATGCATTAGGAGTGGTGATTGAAAATCATGATGAAAGACCGGTTAAAGTTGAAGGTAATGAAAAACATCCATCAACTTTAGGTAAGTCAAACGCTTTTTCGCAAGCAAGTACACTTGAAATGTACGATCCAGATAGAGCTAGAGGCATTAAATACAATGGTAAAAAAGTAGATTGGTCAGATTATCTAGACTTTGCAAAAGATATTAATTTGTCCAACGGAGAAGGTCTAGCAGTTTTGATGCAAGAGTCTTCTTCGCCAACTATCAATTCTATAAAAGAAGATTTTAAGAAAAATTTTCCTAATTCAAAGTGGGTCGTGTATGAATCAATAAACAATGAAAATCTTTATGACGGTATTGAAAAAGCTTTTTCAAAGAGACTGCAACCTGTTTATAGGCTAGAAAATGTCCAAACCATTGTTTCAATAGGGTCTGATTTTTTAGGGATTGACGATAATAATATTTATAATACAAGAAAATTTGCTCAAAACAGAGACATTGTTGATGAAAATAGTACAATGAATCGTCTATATGTGGCTGAAAATTCTATTACGCCCACTGGTGCCAGCGCTGATCACAGGTTAAATGTTGCTCATCATCAGTTGGAACAATTATTAGCAGAGCTTTCATATGAACTAAAGCAATTAGGTCTACCTGTAAGTGCTGAAAAAGTTAAAAGTTCAAATAACTTATGGATTAAAGCTGCAGCTGAAGATTTAATGAATAATAGAGGTGAATCAATTATTTTAGGAGGTCCTCAATTGTCATCAGAATTTCATCATTTAATTGCACTTATCAATTTCCAACTAAAATCTCCTATCGATTATTATCCACTAAACAAGTCACAAGTTTCATCGAGATCAGATTTTTCTGCTCTTTGCGATGACATGAAAAGCGGAAATATTGATAATTTAATTATTTTAGGTGCTAATCCTGTTTACGATTCTCCATCTGACTTCAATTTTGGTGAATTGCTTAAGAATGTTTCAAATTCTGTTCATTTAACTAATATTGAAGATGAGACCTCAAAGTTATGTTCTTGGAACATTGCTATGACACACTACTTCGAATGTTGGGGAGATGCAATGTCATTTGATGGATTTGCAAGCATTGTTCAGCCACAAATTATGCCACTATTTGATTCAAAAAGTGCAATACAAGTTCTCACACCATTAGTTTACGCGAAAGAGCTCAGTTCTTATGATACTGTGAAAAACGTTTGGAAGTCCGAAGTTATTAAGAAAAGTAACTTTGAAAGAATGTGGGAAAAAGTTTTGCATGATGGAGTATATGAAAATGTTCTTTTTGAAAAGCAAAAAATTAAATCTTCTTCAAAACCAAGTACGCAGTTTTTAAACAAACCTATAAAACTCGACGAAGGCACATTTGAAGTTGTGTTTAATGCTTCTTCATCTGTTTATGATGGTAGGTTTGCAAACAACGGATGGTTACAAGAAATTCCAAAACCAGTCACGAGCCTTACTTGGGATAATGCTGCATTAATAAGCATTAAAGTGGCAAAAAAATTAAATATTAAGAACGGCCAAATGATTGAAATTATTATTGGTGAAAAATCTATTAAAATTCCAGCATGGGTCACACCGGGGCAAAATCAACAATCTATTTCTTTAGAGTTGGGATATGGAAGAGAATTCAAAGGTAGGCTTGGAAGCGGCGTAGGATTTAATGTTTATCCATTAAGGTCATCAAAAACACCAGGTGTTGCCTTGAACGCAAAAATTAAAGTTTTAGATGAAACATATCCACTTGCTTCTACTCAAGATCATCATGGTTTAGAAGATGATAAATATGCAGCACCAGGATTTGATGATTTATCAAATAATGAAGTTCAATCAAGAATCCCTGATCTTGTTAAACAATCAACTTTTGATTACTATAAAGAAAATCCAGATTGGGTACAGAAAAAAGTTGAAGAACACAAGCCTGACAAGAAAAAAAGCTGGGCTGATCATTCGATGTACAATCCAGATTGGGATTATTCAAAAGGTCATCAATGGGGTATGTCAATTGACTTGACAAGTTGTACTTCTTGTAATGCATGTTCAATTGCTTGTCAGAGTGAGAATAATATACCTGTTGTAGGTAAGCAGCAAGTTATGAATGGTAGAGAAATGCATTGGATCAGAATAGATAATTACTTTGCAGGAGATCCAGATAACCCTGAAGTATCCACGCAATCTGTTTCCTGTGTACATTGTGAGCTTGCCCCATGTGAGACAGTGTGTCCTGTAGCTGCTACAACACACTCGAGCGACGGAGTAAACCAGATGACTTATAATAGGTGTCTTGGTACAAGATACTGTGCAAATAATTGCCCATATAAAGTAAGAAAATTTAATTTTTATAATTACACACGAGACCTTCCAGAGGTTGTTCAAATGGCAATGAATCCAGATGTTTCTATAAGATTTAGAGGAGTAATGGAAAAATGCACTTACTGTTATCAAAGAGTTAGCGCAGCTCGAATATCTGCTGAAAATGAGGGCCGTGAAATGAAAGATGGCGATATTCAAGTAGCATGTGCGCAATCATGTCCTGCAGATGCAATAAAATTTGGTGATATTAATGATCCTAATAGTGAAGTTAGTAAGGCTAAGCGAAGAAATCGTGACTACGCTTTATTAGCGCATTTAGGGACAGCTCCTCGAACTACATATTTAGCTAAAATCAGAAACCAAAACCCAAAATTAAACTCTAATGCACATCATGGGAGTCATCACTAGATGTCAAATAACGTAATAAAGTCAAAAGCTGAAATTAGAGCAGAAAAGCTATTACCTGGTAATCAGGATTTTACATCAATAACTAACGATATAGCTGGAGTTCCCGAACAGAAGAATACTCCTATTCAATGGTGGTTATTATTTGGTTTTGCACTATCCCTTTTATCAATTTTTGTTGGAAGTGTTGGTTTCTTAATATGGGAAGGAACTGGTATATGGGGTATTAATAATCCTGTTTTTTGGGGTTGGGCAATTATTAATTTTGTTTGGTGGGTAGGTATTGGCCATGCAGGTACATTAATATCTGCTATCTTACATTTATTCAGACAAAATTGGCGAAATGCAATCAATCGTTTTGCTGAAACTATGACTCTTTTTGCAGTTATCTGTGCTCTTGTATTTCCAGGTATTCATGTTGGAAGAATTTGGGTTGCCTACTGGTTTTTACCAATTCCAAATCAAATGGGAATGTGGCCAAATATGAGGAGTCCATTAATATGGGACTTTTTTGCTGTATTTACTTATTTCACTGTTTCTCTTTTATTTTGGTATACAGGTCTTATTCCTGACTTAGCCACTTTAAGGGATAGAGCCAAAGGACTTAAAAAGAAAGTATATGGTTTTTTCGCTCTTGGATGGAGAGGTGGAAATAGACAGTGGCAGCATTACGAATTAGCTTATCTTGTTTTAGCTGGAATTTCAACTCCACTAGTATTATCAGTGCATAGTGTTGTTAGTTCAGATTTTGCAACGAGTGTAATTCCAGGATGGCATACCACAATTTTCCCTCCATATTTTGTAGCTGGTGCAATTTATTCTGGATTTGGTATGGTGATGACATTGTCAATAATAGCTAGAAAAGTATATGATCTTGGTCATATTATTACAGTGGAACATTTAGACAAGATGGCCCAAATTATGCTACTTACCGGCTGTATGGTTGGCTATGCATATTCTATGGAGTTTTTTGTTGCTTGGTATAGTGGAAATCCTTATGAATCTTTTGCTTTTGTTAATAGAGCTTTAGGTCCTTACTGGTGGGGATATTGGGCAATGATTTTTTGTAATGTAGTTGTACCACAATTCTTTTGGTTTGAAAAATATAGAAGACACATTCCGTTCTTATTCATTACGTCGATATTAGTAAATATTGGTATGTGGTTTGAGCGTTTTGTTATTGTGGTTATTACTTTACACAGAGATTTTATGCCTGGTGCCTGGGCAATGTATAATCCTACTATCTGGGATGTTTCAATTTACATAGGAACATTCGGATTATTCTTTACTGGCTTTTTATTATTTTTAAGATTTCTACCAATGGTTTCTATCGCAGAGGCAAAATTAGTTTTGCCTGAATCAAACCCTCATCATGGACACGATCATGAATAAATATGGAGTGTTAGCAAGATTTGAATGTCCAAAGTCTTTAGTAAATGCTGCAGAAAAAGTCAGAGATGAAGGCTTTATTAACTTTGATTGTCATTCACCATTTCCAATTCATGGAATGGATGATGCAATGGGTTTAAAACGTTCAAAATTAGGTTATGTTATTGGAGTAATGGGAATGACTGGGGCATTATTTGGATTTGGATTACAGTCATGGATTCATTCAGTAGAATATCCAATGAATATAAGCGGTAAACCGTTTTTTGCATATCCAGCTTATGCAATAATCACATTTGAATTGATGGTTTTATTTAGTGCCTTTGGTGCTGTTTTTGGAATGATGTTTTTTAATAGAATTCCAAGATTCCATCACCCTGTATTTTATTCTGAGAAATTTTCAGATGTAAGTAGTGATGCATTCTATGTAAGTATCGAAGTAGATGATCCAAAATATGATGAAAAAAAGGTTATCTCTTTCTTAGAAAATTTAGGTGGTACTGAAATTGAGGTTTTAAAAGATGAGAATTAATTTAATTATTCTGTCAGTATTATTATTAACTGGCTGTTTTAGAGGTTCTAAATTTGAAAGTACTCCTATTCACCTAAATCCAAACATGGATAATCAACAAAAGTATAGATCATTAGAGGAGAGTAATTTCTTTGAAGATGGCTCTACAATGAGAAAACCAATAGAAGGGACTATCGCTAGGGGCATGATTGCAGAAAATCATTCATATATTAGTGGAAAAAATGATGATAATTCATACTTAATAAGTAATCCTATCGAATTAACTGAAGAGATATTGGATAGAGGACAAGATAGATATAATATTTATTGCAGTGTTTGTCATTCTCAGGTTGGTAATGGAAAAGGTATTGTAACGCAATATGATTATCCTGTAATTCCAGCTAATTTACATGACCAAAGAATTAGAGAGCAAGCTGATGGTGAGATGTATAACACAATAGTTTATGGTTTAAGAAGTATGCCAGCCTATGGTTATCAGCTCAAAACAGAAGATGTTTGGTCAATTATTCATTATGTAAGAGCTCTACAAAGAAGTCAAAATGCTACTTTTGAAGATTTACCTAAAGAAGAACAAGATAACTTAAGTGGAAAATCATGAACTTAGATTCAAGGTCTTATACATATTCTTCAAACAAATCAAATAATCTTATTTTGATTTCTGCAGGGTTTATTCTGCTGGGTATTACATGGTTTTTAGGTTCTTCATCTAAAGAATTTTATTTTTCATATTTAACATCTTATTTTTATTGGTTAAGTATTTTGCTAGGTGGAATGTTTTTTATCTTAGTTCATTATGCTTTCTCTTCAACTTGGAGCGTTGCAATTAGAAGAGTTATGGAGAATGCAATTATGCTAATGCCTTTATTTACTATTCCATTTATTCCAATTTTATTCGGTATGGACAAACTGTTTAAATGGCTTCCATCAAATAGTTATTGGAAGACCCATGATTTTGAAGCTGATCATTTAATTCAGCATAAATTAGCTTATTTGAATGAAGGCTCATTTATTACAAGAGCTATTATGTATTTTGCGCTTTGGAATCTTATAGCATTTTTCATCTATTATAGCTCCATAAAGCATGACAAAACTGGTGAGCAAAAAATATTAGAAAATCTTCGTTATTTCTGTATGAGTCCTATAGGTGTATTATTTTTTACTAGCCTTACATTTGCTGGCTTAGATTGGCAGATGAGCCTTGACCCACATTGGTATTCTACTATGTACGGAGTTTATACTTTTGCTGGAGCATTTCTAGCTTTCTTAGCATTTTTAACTTTTACTTTGCTAAGATTGCAAAACCAAGGCTATTTAGATAAAATTGTTACAGTTGAACACTACCACGATCTTGGTAAGTATCTTTTCGCTTTCACTGTTTTTTATTGTTATATAGCTGGTGCACAATTTTATTTCATCTGGTATAGTAACATTCCCGAAGAAACTATTTGGTATTTGCATAGATGGGTTGGCTCTTGGAAATATATTAGTGTACTGCTAATTGTTGGTAAATTTTTTATACCATTTTTTATCATGATTTTTAGAGGTTCAAAAAGAAACCTTAAATTGTTACAGATTATGTCAATTTGGATATTATTTATGCATTATATTGATATTAACTTCATAATTATGCCAACAGTTCATCATCATGATTTCCATTTTGGTATATATGATTTAGCATCAATGTTTGGTTTTGCAGCAATATTTATTGGAGGATTTAAGTTTATTACTTCAAGGTCTAATCTGGTGCCTTTAAATGACCCAGAGCTTGTTCACTCAATTAATCATAGGAATCACTAATTATGGATAGCAACCCATCAGGTTATGAAAAAAAAGATATTCCAGTTAAACCAGTTTTAATTGGTGGCGCATTATTTATAGTAACTGTACTGATAACATTATATATGCTATATGAATATTATGTTAGAGTATTAGATGATGCTACTTATGAGTTTAAATTAAGTAAACGTTCACCAAAATTAGAGCAACTTAAAAAATTTGAACAAGAGAACCTTAACAGCTACAAGGCTAAAGAGGGTGATGAAAATTTATATCAAATTCCTATTGAAAAATCTAAGGAAATACTCTTGAATGAAAAGAAATAGTATTATTCCTTTAATTATCTTTTTTTTATCTAGTTTTGTTTATTCTCAAACTTTAAAAACCGATTTTCCTTCAGAACAAAAAATTGATGTTATAGAAAATCTTGGTGAATATATCCCGCTTGATGTAGAATTTATTGATGAAAGTGGAAGTATAGTAACTCTAGCTTCTTTCTTTGAAAGTGAAATACCAACCGTTTTAACTTTGAACTATTTTGAATGTCCCATGCTATGCACTCTAGTTTTAAATGGACTTGCTGAATCTCTTAAAAATTTAACCCTAAATGCTGGTGAAGATTTTCAGATCATAACCATTGACATTAATCCAAATGAGAAAACTTTATTTGCTAATCAAAAAAAGAAAAATTATATAAAAGGATTTGGCCTAGAAAATATTAAAAATGATTGGCATTTTTTAACAGGAGACCAAGCTAGTATTAAAAAAATTGCAAATAGTATTGGATACATTTATTATTATGATGCTCAAAGGGATGAGTATATGCATCCGGCAGCAATAACATTGTTGAGTCCAGAGGGAAAAATCTCCAGATATTTATATGGAATTGAATATCCTACAAAAGATTTGAAGTTAGGATTGTTAGAAGCTTCAGAAGGAAAAATTGGAACCACTTTAGATAAGATTATTTTGTATTGTTATCATTACGATCCCTACAAAAATACTTATACAATTTTTGCTACCAATATTATGCGATTAGGAGGTATATTTACTATCATTTTCCTTGGCATTACATTAGTAAGTTACTGGAAAAAAGATAAAAACTTATTTGATAAGGATAACTTGAATGTTAGATAGATTGACAGAATTTTTCTTTCCAAAGCAGGTCTCCACATTTGCTAGCGATATCGACAACCTCTTTTTTTTCATATTTTACTCGTCTGTAGCCTTATTTTTTATTGTTGTTTTTGGTATGGTTTATCTATCAATTAAATATCGCCATAAGAAAGGTGAAGAGTTACAATTAACTAACAGCAAAGATCATAGTAATTTATTAGAATCTCTTTTTTTTATTATACCTTTAATTTTGGTATCAATAACATTTGTCTGGGGAATTAAATCATATTTACAGATGGTTATTGTTCCGGACGATGCTATAGAAATTAAAGTTACGGGTCAAAGCTGGTTTTGGACATTTGATTATCCTGATGGAGGAACTACATTGAATGAGCTAGTTGTTCCTTCTAATCAGCCTGTTAAGCTAGTTTTATCTTCTAAAGACGTTCTTCATAGTTTTTTCATTCCAGTTATGAGAAGTAAAATGGATTGTTTACCCAATAGATACAATGTAATGTGGTTTGATGCTACTAAAGAAGGTGTTTACGATATTTTTTGTACAGAATACTGTGGAACTGGACATTCTCAAATGGGGGCAAAAGTTGTAGTAATGAAACCTGCTCAATATGAAGAATGGGCCAATGAGCTTGGTTCAGATGACGATAGTATTCCATTAGATGAGTTAGGCGCAAAGTTATATACTAAGAAAGCTTGTAATACTTGTCATACTTTAGATGGGTCTGCTTTAGTAGGACCCTCATATTTACAGACTAGTCAGATGTGGGGTCAAGAGAGGGTATTTGATGATGGAACCTCTACTGTTATTGATAACAACTATATTAGAAGTTCTATTCTTGAGCCACAAACTCAGATAGTTGCAGGATATCAAGGAGTAATGCCAACGTATCAGGGTTTATTAAATGATAGAGAGCTTGATGCATTAATAGCTTTTTTAAAATCATTAAACGAAGATTCTCAAATTTAATGGTAAATTAAGAGGAATTTATGAGTGAAAATATAAAGCAAAATTACTTAAATCATCCAAAAGGATTAATGTCTTGGCTGCTGACCGTAGACCATAAAAGAATTGGTTTAATGTATTTAGTCAGTGGAATTCTATTTTTCTTTTTAGGTGGACTGCTTGCCCTTGTAATGAGAATGGAGTTAGCAGCACCTGGAAATGACTTGATTTCTAATGAAACATACAACAATGTATATACTTTGCATGGCGCAATTATGATTTTCCTTTTTATTATTCCTGCTATACCCGGAGCTTTAGGAAATATACTTTTACCGTTAATGGTAGGTGCAAAAGATGTAGCTTTCCCTCGATTAAATCTTGCAAGTTTTTATATATATTCATTTGGGGCACTTTTTGCTATGTATACAATAATTAATGGAGGAGTTGATACAGGTTGGACATTCTATACGCCGTATTCTACTCAAAGTACTTCTAATGTTGTACCTATGACTCTAGGCATTTTCATTATCGGATTTTCATCTATACTTACAGGATTAAATTTCATTGCTACAGTTCACAAAATGAGAATTCCTGGGTTGACATGGTATAAGTTACCATTATTTGTATGGGCATTGTACGGTACCTCATTAGTGCAAATTACAGCGACACCTGTTCTTGCTATAACTATGGTATTATTAATACTTGAAAGATTTCTTGGGATAGGTATTTTTGATCCTGCTTTAGGTGGAGATCCTGTTTTATATCAACATTTTTTTTGGTTTTACTCTCACCCGGCAGTATATATTATGATTTTACCCGCATTTGGAATTATAAGTGAAATTATTCCAGTTCATTCAAGGAAAAAAATTTGGGGATATAAATTTATTGCTTACTCTACTTTATCAATTGCGTTCATTGGATTTTTAGTGTGGGGACATCATATGTTCACATCTGGACAGTCAGTATTTTCACAAATAGTCTTTTCGTTTATTACATATTTTGTTGGAATACCAACAGGAGTTAAGATATTTAGTTGGATTTTAACGATGTATAAGGGGCAAGTTTCATTTACACCTCCAATGCTTTATGCGTTAGCTTTTTTATTCCTTTTTACCATTGGTGGATTAACTGGAATATTTTTAGGTGCAGTTGCTTTAGATATTCACTTGCATGATACATACTTTGTTGTTGCACACTTCCATTATGTTATGCAAGGCGGAACTATAGTAGCATTTTTAGGAGGATTGCATCATTGGTGGCCTAAAAGCTTTGGTGTGATGTACAACCAAACAATCGCAAAAATCTGTGCTTTTGGTGTTTTTCTTGGTTTTAATGGAACATTTTTCCCTCAATTTTTGTTGGGGTTAAGAGGAATGCCAAGAAGATATGCTACCTATTCAGAGGAGTTTGTTGAGCTGCATAGTTATTCAACATTTTGGTCTGGTATATTAGGTATTTCAATATTTATAGCCGTTATGAATTTGTTTTGGTCATTTATTAAAAAAAATAAGGTTGACCCAGGCTCTAATCCATGGGGAGGCATGACTTTGGAATGGACTCATACTTCATCTCCGCCACACCCTCATAATTTTGAAGAAGAGCCTGTTCTAGAACATGGTCCGTATGATTACGATAAAGTGATTGTTGAGAAAACATATAAATAATGAGCAATCATAATCTAGACGCCCCTAAGCACTTAAAACATTATTTTGTAAATGTAGATCAACAATATGAAACCTCAAAGTTTGCTATGTGGGCATTTATTTTGACTGAAGTCTTAACTTTTGCAGGCTTGTTTGTAGCATACATTGTTTTTCGATCATGGTACCCAGATATGTTTGTAGATGCTCATAAATTACTTGATGTTAATAAAGGTTTAATGAATACAATTGTTCTAATTACAAGTTCACTTACAATGGCATTAGCTATATGGGCTATTCAAAAAAATAATAGAAAATTATCTCTGATAATGCTAATTGCAACCTTTGTATTTGCACTTTGTTTTCTTGGTATAAAGTTTTTAGAGTACTCACATAAATTTGAAGTTGGACAGTTACCGGGAGAGTACTATTCTTATATGGGACCTGAAGTCGTACATCTCAATAATCCACATATATTTTTTAGCATATACTTCATAATGACAGGATTGCATGGATTACATGTTGCAATAGGAATGGGACTAATAGCTTGGTTAATTTATGCTACCTACAAGGGTAATTTGTCATCGGAGTATTATACTCCTATGGAAATGATAGGTATTTTTTGGCATTTAGTCGATTTAATTTGGATTTATTTATTTCCACTATTTTACTTGATAGGATAAGAAAATATGTCAGAACATCATATAACGCCACTTAGTACATATTTGACAATTGCAGCTTCATTGCTTTTCTTGTCAGGGGTTACAGTATGGGTTTCTTATGTTGATTTAGGACCATTGAATATAGTTGTAGCTATGCTTGTTGCAACAATTAAAGCAAGTTTAGTTGCATTCTTTTTTATGCATTTATTATGGGATGATAAAAAGAATTTGACGATGTTTTTAATGTCATTAATGTTTTTTGGAATTTTTGTTACTATTACCCTACTTGATACCGAGTTTAGAGGAGATCTAGGCTTGAATCCTGAAATTAAAGACCCTATTAATAAAAGGGCAGCATTCTATGACACCTTACCTCTGACAGATACTCATGGACACCCAGTCGATGAACATTCTGACGATCATCATGAGGATAAGGATCATCATTAAATGATAAATAAGTTTTTTTTCAGATCATCGCTTATATCAACAATGTTATCTTACTCTTTAATATTTGTTGGTGGACTAGTTAGAGTATCTGGCTCAGGTCTAGGGTGTCCAGATTGGCCTAAATGTTTTGGAAGATGGATTCCTCCAACAAGCATTGATCAAATTCCGTCAAATATCGATCCAACAGCATTCAATATTGTACTTGCATGGATTGAATATGGCAATAGATTGTTGGGAGTAATTGTTGGAATTTCGATTGTATTAATGACAGTAATTGCTATAACATATTTTAGAAAAAATAGCAAAATTCTCTTCTCTTCAATACTATCCCTATTTTTAGTTGCTGCCAATGGGGGATTAGGAGCCATCGTTGTTTCTTCTGTGCTAAATCCTTTTATAGTCAGCTTACATATGATTTTAGCTCTATTTTTAGTTTCAGTATTAAGCTATGCAACCATAGAGTCCTATAAGCTTATTGGAAATAATCAATTTACCGGTATTTATTTATCAAAAAATGTATCAATATCATTAATTGCTCTTTGGGTTTTAATTGTTATTGAAATTTTACTTGGAACAGGTATTAGAACTAATATTGAATTAATTGCTATAGATAATCCATTGTTATCAAAAGGTGAGCTTTTAGGTGCGTTAGACTCCTATAAATATTTACATTCAGTTTTAGGTTTCTCGCTTTTATTTTTAAGTGCTTATCTCAGCTACTTATTTAAAGATGATTTTTTTGGTCTTTCTAAACAATTAGTATATTTCATTTTTGGTATGATATTATTCCAAATATTTTTAGGAGAATTAATGATTTTTTTTGAGCTACCTCAGCTTACTAGGCTATTTCATACATGGGGTTCATCTTGGCTTGTAGGAATTATAATTATATTGTATAATACTTTGCAATATGAACAGTTTAAATAAAAAACTTGTTTTAGCATTCTTGCTAATCTTAATGTTTGGATCTTTTGGGTTCTTTGTTATTGATAGAGCATCAAAGTCACGAATAAACAATATTGGTATCATTGGACAAGTCTCACCATTTTCTTTAACGAATTTTGATGGATCAATTATAAATGAAAAACAATTAAATGATAAAATATCTATTATAAGTTTTATTTTTACTCAATGCGATGGAGCTTGCCCCATAATGTCAGATAATATGTCAGTTCTTCAAGAGAGATTTTCTTCTTCAGAAGATATTCAGTTTTTTTCAATTACAACTGATCCTGAATTTGATACTTTAAATGTTTTATCTGATTTTTCATCAAAGTATAGTAACAAAGATAATTGGTTTTTTCTTCGAGGAGATATAGCAGATATTGTTAATTTATCAGAGAAAGGATTTTTTCTATCAGCAGCACTTCTGCCTGTTGGGCATTCTACCCGATTTGTACTTGTAGACAAGAATTCAAATATACGTAAATATTATGAAGGAACAGTAGAGTCAAATATTTACGAGCTTCAAAGTGATATAGTCACCTTATTAAACCAAGAATAATATGTTAAAAAATCTTTTAGAATTAACAAAAGTAAGAATTGGTTTTTTAGTTCTTATTACAACAGTAATAGGTTTTTATTTAGGCTCTCAAGGTGAAATTGATTTATCTCTTCTTTCATTTACTATAATAGGTACGCTATTGTCTTCAACGGGATCATCAGTTATGAATAATGTAATTGAATCTGAAACAGACAAGCTTATGGAGAGAACCAAAGGGAGAGTTTTACCCACAAAAAAAGTTTCCCTCTTTACTGCTAAATTAATTGGAATCACTTTTATTATTAGTGGTTTATCGATTTTAAATTTTAAGGTAAATTTTCTCACATTTGTTCTTTCATTGATAACAATTTTTTCGTATTTATTTTTATATACTCCTTTGAAAAGGAAATCTTGGTTAAATACATCTATTGGAGCTATTCCAGGAGCATTGCCACCACTTGGAGGATGGACTGCAGCAACAGGTTCTTTAGAGTGGGGTGGGATAGCAGTTTTTTTAATTTTATTTTTCTGGCAACATCCACATTTTTACTCAATTGCTTATTTATATAAGGAGGATTATAAAAATGCAGGATTGGAGATGCTTCCAGTTATTGATGGAGGAGTAAAGAGAACAGTTTTACATATTTTTCTTCATGCATTAGTATTAATTCCAATTTCAACTCTTCCATTCTTTTTTGGCGTTTCAGGAAGAGTCTATTTTGTGGGAGCATATATTCTAAGTAACATTTATATGTTACTTTGTTTGCCATTTATTCTTGAACAAAATAAGGAGAATGCAAGACTGATTTTTAGAACTTCAATTTACTATTTTCCCTTACTTTTAAGCTTAATAGTAGCTGATTTAAGAATCTAGTTTCTCTATTCTTCTTTGATGTCTTCCTTTTTCAAAATAGGTTGCAAGCCAGAGATCAATAATTTTTTCAGCACTCGTTTGATCAACAAATCTAGCACCCATAGATAGAATGTTTGCATTGTTATGTAGTTTAGAAAGTTGAATGATTTCTTCAGATCCACCATAGTAGACGGCAGCTCTAATTCCTTTCACTCTATTAGCTGCAATAGCCTCCCCTTGGCCTGATCCTCCGAAAATTATACCGATCAGATTATTTTCTGCTATGTATTTAGCTGCTGGTAAAATAAAATCAGGGTAATCGTCTTGTGCGTCATACGTAAAGGCTCCAAAATCTTTTATCTCTATCCCTTTTTTTGATAGTATATTTTTTACATGTTCTTTTAATTCAAATCCTGCGTGATCTGTTGCTAAAACTATTTTTTTACTCATTTAAGTAGCTCTCAATTTTTGATTTAATCTTATCTTTTACGAATCCAAAATGACTTGCAACATCTTTACCTGGTGCAGAAGCTCCAAAATGGTTTATTCCAATGTTTAAACCATGTAGTCCAGTAAATTTTTCCCAGCCAGCAGTAATTCCAGCTTCAATAGAAATCCTTTTATTGCATTTTTTAATCATAATTGAGTCAATATATGATTGTTCTTGTCTATCAAAAAGTTCCCAGCATGGTACATTTACAATTTGAACTTTATAGTCAAGTTCTTTACAAACTTCAATTGCTAAATGTAGCTCAGAACCAGAAGTGAAAAGAACTGCATCAGGATTATTTTGTTTTAAAATAATATAGGCTCCTTTCTTAACACCTTCTGCAATATAGTCTTGCTCAAGGTTTAATTTTGGTAATTTCTGTCTTGTTAAAAGAAGTGCGCTAGGGTTGCTAGTATTTTCCATAATGGTCTTAAAGCTGTAATAAGTTTCAAATGAATCAGCAGGTCTAAAAACCAGAAGATTTGGAATATTTCTTAACGACATTGTGTGCTCTACTGGCTGGTGGGTTGGTCCATCTTCACCAACAAAAATTGAATCATGTGTAAATTCGTATAATACATGCAAATTTTGAATAGCTGATAATCTTATCGCAGATCTAACATAATCACTAAATACTAAAAAAGTCCCACCAAAAGGAAAATGATTTCCATAAAGAGAAATGCCGTTCATTATTGCACCCATCGGAAATTCTCTCACTCCAAATGCTATATTTCTTCCTTTTGGATTTTTAAAAGAGAAGTCCCCATAATTTTTAACGAAATTTGTTGTACAATTTGATCCATCTAAATCAGCAGATCCACCAATTAGATTTGGAAATTTTTTAGCAAATTCATCTAGGGAAATCCCAAATGCTTGCCTAGTTGCCATTGATTCTATTCCAAAATCAGGTAAAGACAGCGATTCTAACATTTTAGAATTATTATAAGAAAGATTTTCATAGGATTCGTCCAAAATTGTGACCTGTTTTTTCAAATCATTAAAGTTTCTTTGAAAGTGATTTAGGATATCCTCATTACAAAAAAATGCTTCTTGCGGAATACCTAGTTTATCTTTGGTGTGCTTTATTTCTTCTTCTGAAAATGGAGCACCGTGTGATTTAGGATTATTTTCTAAACTATAACTTCCTTTCGCAATTGTGGTTGTACCAATAATTATGCTAGGTATCTGACTAGATTGAGCATTTTGTATTGCTTTCCTTATCTCGCTATGATTATGACCATCTATTTCTTGAACATGCCACCCCATTGATTCATAAAGTTTAGCATAGTTTGTAGAATCTACTCTGGATGTTTTACCAGCAATTTGAATATCATTTTTATCATAAAACATTATCAAGTTTGAGAGCTTCCAATGTCCAGCCAAAGTACTAGAACCTAAAGCTATTGGTTCCTGAAGATCTCCATCACCAGCTAATACATAAGTAAATCTATTTGATTTATTATTTCCAGCAGAAGCTCTTTCGGCTAAAGCCATACCTACACCCATTCCAACACCTTGACCAAGAGGACCAGTATTAGCATCTATTCCAGGAGTTTCAACTTCCGGGTGTCCTGGCGTAAGACTCCCCATTTGCCTAAATTCTTTTAAATCTTTCATTGATATATAATTACACATATATAATATTGAATATATCAACATACATGTATGTCCAACTGAAAGAACAACTCTATCTCTATTTCTCCAATCTGGATTACCAGGATCAACTGTTAAAAATTCTGAATACAAAATATAAGTGAAGTCAGCTAATGACATTGGACCTCCAGGATGCCCTGAATTGGCCTTGCTAACTCCATCAATAACTAATCCTTTAATTACATTTACAGTAAATAAATCTTTATCTTTTTCTGTCCAATTATTGAATTCAGTTAATTTTTTAAATTTCATTTGTTGTACATGTGGTTAATAGTTTTAACTGGATTTTCAGATTGAAATACTTGCGATCCTGCTACAAGTATGTCTGCACCAGATTGAATAACATTTTTATAATTTTCAAGTTTAATTCCGCCATCAACTTGAATTAAAATATTTTCTTTAAGATCATTTTGGACCAAATAATTATCAATTTCAGAAATTTTATCCAGTGTTGATGGAATAAAACTTTGTCCGCCAAAACCAGGCTCAACTGACATGACAACTATATAATCTATATATTCTAAGTATTTTTTTATTATTGAAAATGGTGTTTTTGGTTTTAAGGCTAATCCACATTTCAAATTATTTTTTTTAATTGTATTGATTAAAATTTTAGGAGGGAATGTGAACCTTGATTCTGTTGCTTCAATGTGAAAGGATATACCATTTGCTCCAGCATTAACAAATGGTAATAGCATATCAAATGGATTGCTTACCATTAAATGTACATCAAAAAACAAATCTGAGTGACCTCTCAAATCTTTTACTAAAGAAGGCCCAAAAGATAAATTTGGCACAAATTGTTGATCCATTATATCTAAATGAAGCCATTCAGCGGTTGAATTATTACAAAAATCAATTTCTTTTTTAAGGTTAGAAAAGTCTGCTCCCAGGATCGAAGGTGCAATGATGGGTTTTTTATCTTTAGACATGATGTTTAAGCTACATAGAAATTTTTTGCAATAGCAAAGGAATTGTTGATAAATAGGTATGTTTTTTTTACTTTTAGACCGACTAGTCGGTTTATGAGCAAGGATATTCAAAAAAATAAAAAAAATGCAATATTATTTGCTGCTGTTAAAGTTTTGACTAACAAAGGTTATTACAGCAGCACTATTGACGATATTGTTAACGAGTCAAAAATGAGCAAGGGAGCAATTTATCATTATTACTCAAGCAAGAAAGATGTTTACCTTGCTGTGATAGATATGTGGGAGGTTCAAACTCAGGAGTTGCTTGCACCGGCCGCCGATGAATCTTCTAGTGCAAAGGCAATTAAAGAGCTTTTTAATTTATTAGCTAAACAATTAAAAATCGATGGAAGTTTTTTTAATTGTCTACCTACTTTATGGGCTATTGCAAGACATGATGACGATTTTAAAAAGAAGATGCAAAAAGTTTATAACCGTTTTCAAAAATTTATAGAAATAATAATTTTAAGAGGCATTGAAAGTAAAGAGTTTGTCAATTTAAAGCCAAATAATGCTCAGACATCAGCTTTATCATTAATACTGAATTTTGAGGGAATTTTTTGGTTTAATATTTTTAGTTCAAAGTATGTTGATGCTGAAAAATATATTGATGAAGTTTCAAGTTATATTTTATATGCCTATACTCAACAAAAAGGGGAGAAGTAATGTCAAAAAAACAAGCAGTTGATTTAAATAAAATTCAAACTGGTGGAACATTTTTAACGAATGTCGTAGGGTCTCAAAAAGTATTTTGTAAAGAACTATTTTCGGAAGAGGAAAAAATGATTTATGAAGCAATGCGCGACTTTGCTACAAATGAATTGTTACCATTATCTCAAAATGAACTAAACAAAAAAGATGAAAAATTAATAAGAAAACTCGTTGAGCAAATGGGTGAGTTAGGTTTTTTAGGAATTGATGTTCCTGAAAAATATGGCGGATCTGAAATGACAAAGACTGGTATGTGTATATTAGCAGAAGGTATTTCATTTTGTGGTAGTCCATCTTTTTGTACTGTTTGGAATGTTCAAACATCTATTGGTTCTTTGGGAATAATATGGTATGGAAATGACGAACAAAAGAAAAAATGGTTGCCAGGTATTTGTTCAGGAGAAAAAATTGCAGCATTTGGTTTAACAGAACCTGAAGCTGGTTCAGATGCAACAAAT
>TARA_B100001093_G_scaffold511726_1_pt1 | contig 21830 bp, 19 predicted proteins | sample TARA_B100001093 | Tara Oceans TARA_B100001093 (sample SAMEA2623116) | marine metagenome | biome: marine biome (ENVO:00000447); feature: surface water layer (ENVO:00002042); material: "saline water (ENVO:00002010), including plankton (ENVO:xxxxxxxx)" | depth 5 m | reverse complement strand
CCTACAGCAGCTCCTGCCTTAGAAGATACCGCGACTTTAGAAGATACACCAGAAGAACCTAAAAATAAAGAAACCCAGAAATTTATTAAGGAAAAATTAAAAAAATTAAAAATCTTATCTGCAGAAACTTTAAAACAAATAGAAGTAGAAAAGGAAAAGTTTGTAGAGCTTACAAAAGAAGAGCAATTGAAAGAACTTAAAAGATTGATTGAAACTCCAGCAGCAGCTACAGAGACACCTGAAACAGAACAAGAAGGTGGTAGAAAAAAACGCAGAAGAAAAACAAAAAAGAGAAAATCAAAAAAAAGAAAATCAAAAAAAAGAAAAACACGAAGAAGAAAATCTAAAAGAAGACGATAATTTATAAAATATAGTTAATAATTTATAAATTAAATCTCACTAAGTTGCTTAATAACCTTAGTTATAATATAATAAGTTACTCCAAATATTAAAGTTTTTACAAAATATCCTGAAAAGGTTGGATTGCCGTCCCTTAAGAAAAGTGATGGCGCATATTTTGTCATTGTTTTTTGAAAAATTGGTAATTGGAAAAAGAAAAATAAAATCATAACCATTAGTGGTGTTTGAAGTTCCTCATACATAACATCCAATCTATCTTGTTCTACCTTTTTATTTTGACTTTGTTTAATTAAATCTTCCATTGAATTTTCCTCTTCAATATAATTTGTATTTTGTGCTTCTGGAATAAAATTTGGTTTAACCTGTTCATCCTGAACAATATGACTATTGCTAGTAGAAATTTCTCTATTTGGCAAGACAGTTGCCCCTCCAGCTTGTTGTAATCCTTGAACAATTTGATGGATGGATTCTTGTGATAACTCAGTAGGAGATTGAGAAATAGGTTCTTGTTTAGGTGGATTTGGAACCTTCATATTTTTTTCTTTAACTTTCATTACAACATTATTATCAGGAACTTCATTAGGCAAAGACGCTATAGCAGTGGCCATATAATAATACTTAATATTGCTATATTAAGTATTATTACGCAAATTCAACTATTTTTTTATTATTATTACATTTTTCTATACTTTCGTTAAACTTATAACATTTATTACCGAATTTAAAAATTTGATTTTTAATTTTACTAACATCAGGAGCCCTGAATATAATACAATCTCTATCTTTGCACACTTTTCTAAATAAAGTAGCAAAACCTAGTCCTAATATTATTGATATCACAACTCTTCCAACATCTCCATATATTAATCGTCTGACATACATTATATATAATGTAAATATTATTTACTGTTGAATACCATATGAGCGTATTTTACTTACATCGCTAGGACATTCTACTTCTGTTGAAGTAAAGTGAAAACAGTTTTCTGCCTTATCTTTATAACTTATTTTGTGTTCATTATCTGGGTTTGGGTAAACATAAATTACTTGTGTTGCAGGTAATGTTATATAAACAACAAATAAACCTATAGCTAAACTTGTAAGAAATAATGGAACATTAATAAACTTCATATACATATTTATATTATTTTTATTTTGATGATAATTTTAGTTAAATATCATAGAATTGTTCATTTTCTAAATTTACTTGTCTAGGTATAAAATGATATATAGGCATCTCTTTTTTATTAATTTTGCCATTATTACTCTGTGAAATTTTGTCAACATAAATAACTTGATATTTTAGACTTCTTATTTCAATTAATAAAGGCATAATTACATTTTTATAAATTTCAAGAGAGTCAGTTAGTAATGATTTCTCTCCAGATTGTTGATATTGTTTTATATTTTTTTTAAAATCACTAACCAACTGATTTAATTTTTTATGTTTCTTGTGTAGTTCATCTTTTCGAGATACAAATACCTTTTTAAAATCATCATCTATTTTTTCACCTGTATCAGGATTATATTGGATTATTTCTGTCATTTTTGTTTTTTTATCATAAATTTCTTTTAATTGACTAGCATATTCCAGTAATTTTTCTAAATTTTCCTTGTTTGATTGAAATTCTGTAAGAATAACTTCTTCATCATCCAAATCAAAAAGTAAATCTAATTTATATTCTGTTATAATTCTTTTTTGCAGATTTATTTCCTTTCTAATATCGTGTAGTTGTTTTGGCATATCAATAATTGTAGGTTTATCTATAGATTTTTCTAGAACATCAATTTCATTAATTAATGAATCAAGTTGTTTTTTCTTTTTATTTAAATTTGTCTTTTTTTCATCAATAGATGCATCTGGATTTGCCTTTTTAAATTTTTTTTTAATATCTTCTATTTTTTTGTCTAATTTATTTTTTAATTTATTAAGTCTATCATATTTTTCTAGATAATCATCCCATTTTTCTTCATCTGTTTTTTTGGGTGTTCTAGATGCAACAGGAGAAGGGTCGGGAACATCCCCTTGTAGCATTGGGTCAGCCATTCTTTCTATATCTCTTTCTTTACTAGTTTCAACATCAACAGCTGCTGGGAAAGCATCAATAACTATACCGGTATCTGTAATAAATGGTTCTTCTTGGGAAAGGGAGTCTATATCGCTCATTTATATTTAAGTCTTATAAAAATTTTTGTGTAATAATTCAAAAGGACTTTCAAACTTTGGTAAATTTGTAATTTCATTATTTAATTCCTTTGCTTTTTTTGCTTCTAATTGTCTGACTTTTGTTAGAAAATAATCTCTTTTGAGTTGATTTAATTTTTGCTTATCGTCATCAGTAGGTCTGGTTTTATATTTATAATAAAGTAATACACTGGCTATTACAATAAAAGAAGTCAATAAGGCTAAATTCATTAAATTATTAAATTGTGTATCTTTTTTTACTTTGCAATTTTTTAATGTTTCTCTTAAAAAATATTTAACACCCGGTTCAGTTAATAAAGGTCTATGTACATTCATATAAATAATATAATGAAAAAATCAAAAAATTTTATACCTATTATCTATAAATGATTTCACCATTTACAAGTTTTATTTATTTTGTTGGATTAACAACTGTATATTTCACACTTAAGTATTTTTTAGCAGAAAAACATGGTGCAAAAAATAAAGGTTTAGGTATAGCATTAACAGTAGTTTATTTGATAGTTATGGTTTTATTGCAATTTGGAACAAATATGAAAAATGCAACAGAAAAATGTGGTGGAACTCCACAAACCTTTGCAGCATTTAATTATACTGTAATGCCAAATCTATTTATTTTTGGAGTATTATTAATGATTATGTTGTTTTTTCCAGGTTGGAAGGCTCCATTTTCAAATACATTAGGATATATAATTGTTAAATTTGCAGGTGCACAAGAAACATTTGTAAATATGTTAAAACAAAGTGGAAACAATAAATTATTATCAATGGTTTATGAAGACCCATCTATGATGATAAATGAAATGACTCCAGAAAATTTCGACTTATTTATTTCTAGATTGGCTGGTAAAAATGGAGGAACTGAAGAATTGCCTGTTGTTATAGCAGAACCTATCCCAACGCCTAGTGCTCCACCTATGAAAGGAGGAAAAAGAAGAAAACAAAGAGGAGGCTCAAATACATCAATATTAGCACCTGATTATAAAAAATATATACCAGATTTGTATAATTTTGTTGTATTAAAAGATAAGATTTCTGAGTATTTATGGTACATCCTAACTGGTTATTTAGTAATACAAAATTCTAATACATATATTATGTCTATTAAGTGTAAGAGAAGTGCAGCTGAGTTAGAAGCTAAACTAGCGGATAAATTAGATAATCCTAAAAAGAAAAAGAAACAACAAAAATGGACTCTTGGATTTTAAGTTATTAATTAATTAAATATTTAATAATTAATAACGAAATTTAGGCATAGCTAAATAATATAGAACAAATAAATAGCAAAAAATAGCAAGAATTAAAGTTAAAAACCAAATTGGAATAACTGTTTTTTTCTTAGTTCCAATACCAAATTGTCTTAAAGAACCATCTTTTTCATATAAAAATGCAGGTTCTACTAATTGAATTATACAAAAGATAACTACAAATAAAATAATAGAAACAGCTGTAATATTTCTACGAATATATTGTCTATACATAATAACTTATATATACATTAGTTTTTAATTTAGTAAATTTTGTTTAATTAAAAATAATCACCGTGACCGTCGCCATCTCTATCACCATAATCATCATCTTCAGCCATTCCATCTAAATTATAAACTTCATTTTCTATTCTTCTAGCAACATCATTATTTTCTAAATGGTCTAATACACTAGAAATATTAAATATTTCACCTGCAAATTCACTAACATCATCTAATCCACCACTTCTTAATTCTGTTAGGGCATCTCTTTCCAATTTCTCTCGTTCTTTATCATATTGATTTTCGTCATATTCGAAGATAGCTTTATTTTTACCTAAACTCCATTCTCCCAATGAACTGTTTTTCATAAGGTCTTCTATTTCTCTTTCTTCAGGAGTTAAATCTCCTAGTCTTTTTACTATTTGCTCTTTTTCCTTTGTTTTTGATTTTAATACATTTTTATTTATTGTTTCTGCTGAAGCATTCAATAATTTTTTATACTCTTCTGTTTTCTTTAAATAAACATTTAATAAAGCACATGTATCTTTTTCTAATTGTTCTTGTTCTCCTTCAATAATACTTAAATCTTCTCCATCTTCTGCTTCTTCCATAAAATCTTCATCTTCAATTGTATCTATTCTCAAATTCTGCGAAAAGCTCATTATATACAATGAAAATGAACAGAGCAAGAAATAATATCCTAATTTTTTTAAAATCTCTCCATCAAAGATAGAACCTGTTTTAATTCTCTCCTCCATAACTCCTGAATAAAATGGTATTGCATTCATTAACATTAATATATCTTCATTATGATTAATCACAAAATCTAAAACAGCATTCACTTTTTTATTTTTATAAAATTGTGAAAATCCTTCTCCATCTTTCATCATAAAATTTATAATATCATTTTTATGACGCTCACTAAATTTCTTTGAACCTTTTAACCAATGTTTTGGAACATATCTATTATTAAAATTCACTTCATTTAATATAATATTAGGATAAACCTTTACCATATATGTAACTAATACATTAATCATTTTAAATATAGTAAAACCAGTTTCATCTTCCAAGGACATATAGGTATTATCACCTAATAAGTCCCAATTTAAAATAAAATGTTGTCTTTTTGATTTAACTTTTGCATTAGAAGCTTCTCCTTCCGGGGCATATTCTACTAGTAAATCTTTTAATCTTCTTGTTAATTCACCGTGTTCCAACATTTTTTCGCTAATTCTTATAGACATCTCATTATTAATGGTATCTAAATATGTTGTAAGTTGTCTTACTATACTATCATCCTCTCCTTGAATGCTTACATCAAATCTATCAACGATGCTTTCTAATAAATCTAATAATTTGGGATGACATATTATACTGTCTTTACTCTTCAAATATTGTATAGTTTTTTCTAAATGAAGTTTTTCGGTTGTTACCGGAGGGTCTAAATCATAGTCCAATATATTTTCTCTATTTACAACATTTAATAATGCATTTAGTGTTTCTTTTGAATAATTTAAACCGTCTGCTTCCATTGCCAATATTTTATCAGCAATTGAGTCTGTTTGTCTATAGCTACAATCATTTTTAACACAGATTCTCTTTAAATCTCCATTTAATTCAATTCCACTGTTAAATTTACAAAATTTAATAAATGCAAGATATATGGTTTCCTTAGAAAACTCTGTAGAAACCTCTGGATATACTAATTTAGTGTTTATAGTTAAATTAAAAAAAGGTCCTTTACTAATTTGTTTGAAGTATTCATATACACCTACTAATCTTTTTATAATATCATTATGTGTTCTAATAGAAGATTCTTTTTCTGCAAAATATTTATTTGTATTGGCTAATCCCTCGTTACAACAGGCATTTTCTAAAAATGGTATTCCACTTCTAGTTTCCAATAAAGCAGGTTCTTTATTAATTGCTCTTTGGACAGATTCAATAATAGAAAATGAATAACTAACTATTTTACCATATAAAGTCCATAAATGTCCAAACTGTTCATAACTTCCTTCCTGCATTCTTGTTTTTAATGTTCTTTCAAAATTTTGTGAAATGTTATTTAATCTAGTTACAGTAACAGGTATTAATGGTGGTAAAAATTCACTCCATTGTTGCACATTAAATTCAACAGGTATTAATGTTCCAGATTTATTCATTTTATTCCATTCTCTTTTAATAGATAATTTTTGTTTTACTTCGTCTAATACTAAAACATTATTGCTCATAAATGTCCTTATTTTTCCTACAAATTTATCTTGAATCTCCATGTAATTGGCTCTTCTTCTTTTTTTTGCTTTACCACTTAAAGCAATAGGAACAATATTCCAAGGTCTATCTTTTCTTCTTAATGCAAAAACAACACAACTTAAATACTCTAAAAAACTTACATCCGCATTACCATCTATTGGAAATCCAGTAAAAGATTTTTTACAATCTCCAAAAACTCGTTTAGTGATGATATTTGGTATAGCAGATTGAACAGCAACAATATAGGCAGACATAATAGAATAAATAAATATTTGGTCACTTTTTTTTTCAAAGGTTATTAATTTTTTCCCCTGTTTGCTTTTTTTATTATATAATTCACGATATGCTGTTTCATTAGGAACATGTTTATTGACTAATTCCATAACAGTCTTTACAACAAAATTATAGTGAGCTTTTGTTGAAATATATAATTTTTCATCAAATGTTTTTAGAATTTTTTCAACTCTTTTTGCTAGTAAAGTAGAATATGTTTGAGTTGTATCCATAATTCTATTTTTTCTTAATTTATCTGCTGCATCTTCTTCAATAATTTCTCTAGACACAATTTTATACCCGTCCTTACTATATCCTTCCGAGAAGTCTAATGCAATATCTCCCGATATGTAAAATCCACTATATTTATCGACCCATTTATCACCATCATCGCTTTTTTCTCCTCTCTCTTTATATATTTCTTCTAATGTAAGCATATATCTGTTATTATTAAATCCTTCTATTAATTTTTCATAAAAAGTAGGAAGTAATTTAATGTTTGAATCTATACAATAAAACCAATTACCGTCTTCCTCATCATTTGCAACCCTACAATATTGTTGAATAAATAAAGATAAACTAGCATATTTCTTAATAATATCTTGTTGGCCTAATATTTCGTCTCTTAATAATTCGTATGGAGAAATAACTACATCTCTTTGTTCTAATGTTTGAGCAATTGTTTGTTGTAAAATATCTCTTTTCAACAACTTATAAATTTTTAATTTTTTTAAATTTTGTAAATTAGTTTTTCTATATTGTAATTTAAGTAGTAATTGGTCTTTTAATTCACTAATAGATTGAATTAGTTCTTCTTCAAATCTTTTTTCAATATCGTGAAGAATATTTGCTTTTAACATATCTTTTGTTGAATCAAGATTTGTGCAAGTTTCTTTTATTTTAAAACAATTTTCTTTTATATTGCAAAAATTTATTTGGTCAGGAGATATACCTGATAAAGACTTATCATATCTCCAAGTATTATCTTGTCTAACATAATATTTAATATTACCGTCTCCTTGTAAATCTAGGTAAGCATATTCTCCCTCTTGAACTTCTCTAGAACCATATATCATTGCTCTAGCATCCATATCTGCTTTACTTCTTTCAATTCCATTATTCTCAATTAGAAAATCAGTTAAGGCTTTTACAACTAAATTATCATCATCAGCTGATGCTATCAATGGGCCATTATTTCTTTTCCAGTCTTCTCCAATATCATAAGGAGTTTCATCATATTTTTTATCTACAAAAACAGGAGAATTATTATCTTCAGTTAATTCATCTAAGTTAATATATCTTTTTACTAGTTTTTTCTCGCTACCACATTGTTTAGCTTCAGGACTTTCTTTTTCTTCATCTATTTTGGAATCTAGAATATCTAATTCTTCAGTTATTTTTTGCTCAATGTTAATAGGTTGTGTAAATTTTAACTGACTTAATGCCAAAACAATATTGTATAGTCTGCCAGCATCAAAGCTAATCATTTTTTCAAGTGATATTTCGGTTTCTATTGCATCTGTAACATTATAATGGGATTTATCAAATATATCAGTGTATTCAGTTTTAACTAATTTTGGCAAAATAGTTCCTACAAAGTAACTTTTATTTTCTCTTATAAATTTTAAAAATTCTCTTGTATTTTTAATAATTATGCCTTTATGTTTTTCAATTTCTTCATAAATAAAGTTAGTAATTGTTTCATATTGCTTAAATGATATATCATCATCATAAATCATAAATGGTTCAAGATATTCGATAATTTTAACATATGATGTTCCATTTTTAATGTAATTCTTAATAAGTTCAAATAAAACTCTAGTTTTAGGTACCATATTTTCTAGGAATTGTTCATAAACTTCATTATCATCCCGAATTGAAACTCTATCTACTAATTTTCTTCTTTCCTCAAAACTAAAATAAGTATTATAACCAAATAATTGTTTTTTATTTTTATTAAACTCTTTTTTATTTTTCAAATCTAATATATTATAAATTCCGCCTTCTTGACCTTCTCTAATAGGTATTTCATCTCCATCAGCCCAATTTTTAAAAATATTGAAATAAAAGTAATTGAAAAAGTGAAGATTGGCTTTATCATAAATAGATGTTGTAGGCAAGTTAATATGAGAATATTTAATATAAGGTTCTTGCAATCTTAAAAATCCCAATAAATCAATACTATCGTTATTAGTTAGTGGAACTCGAAAAGCCTTACTATGTTTATTTTTAATATCAGGATTTTCTAATCGACTTAATCCTAAGTTATATCTATCAATAACATATTTTTGTGAAATAACATTTACTTCTTCGACCATATGAGATTCAAAATTTTCAAGATTATTAATCAATACATCTAAATTATCATTCACATTCTTTCTAGCAACTATGTTATTTGTATCAGATGTTTCTAAAAAAGGTGTGAAATATGGGTTCATTTCTTGCATCAAATAAATATATTTGTTTTGACCATCAGGAACAGTATTACTTTTATACTGTCCTTGGGATTCTATTATATTTGCCTGTGCATATCTAAGTGCTATGAGTTCAGCATCAGGAAATACAACATCTTGAGGAACCGTTTCCAAATCAAATAGTTTATGAGAGTTCTTAGCAACTGGTATTAACCATAATAATTTTTTATTTAATTTTTTCAAGTTGTTAATTAATGGTTTATAATTTGCCCCTTTTTTAATTATACTTTCTGCGTTTCCTGTTTCATCAAATTTTGAAAATTTCATTCTTAATTCCTTAAATCTCTCAATCAATATATGAATATTATTTAATACTTTTCTACTTCTTCTATCTGTAGGATATTCTGCTAATAATTCGTCTAATATATCTTGTGTTTGTGCTTCAATTCCAAATCTTTTTTCACTTTCTTTAACTCTAACCATTTCTGTAATTTCTCCTAGAGATTCATCTCCAATTTCAATATCATCCACATCGATAAATAAGTCTTGAACATTTTGTTTAATATCTTCACTATCAATTATTAGTTCTAAATCTTCATCATTATCTTCCTCGTCTAAAACTTCCAAATCTGGACTTTCCTCTTCTTTCACAGATAATTCAGGAGGAACAAAAGCACTAATATTTTTAATCGGTAAATCCTTGGGAATACCTTTAAATGCAAAATCAATGTAAATTTTTTGGTCAGTTCCATATATTTGTAATTCAATTTCATCTTCATCTAAATCTGTAATTTGTCCATTTATTATAGATGGAACATCTCCGCCAAATTCTACTGTTATCCAATTTTCAGGAACTAAATCATTTTGTCTTGCATATCCTTTTTCCTCAGGTGTTGCTAGTATCATAATTTGTTCAATGGATTCATCGTTTAATCTACCATTTGTAATACCTATTTCAAGTTCTTCATTTAAATTGGTATCATTAATTAACTTAATTGTATCATTATCTAAATAATCGATATAATAAACTTTATCATTAATATCTGTATTTGAAGGTGCAACAAATTTAATTACTTGGCCTAACTCTAAAAATAATGATTCTTTTTCAGACATTACTTATATTTATCATAGAAATTATCTCTAACAAGAAATTACATTATAAATATTATATAAAGAATTCATTATATAATACTTTAAATGTCTGTGACACTTAGTTACAAGCCAAATGACTATGCGAATATACTTAAATTAATTAATGATAATAAATATGCAAAAGAAAAACATGTAAGAGTTAAAAAATCAGACCATTTATATGTTTTAAAATATGATAAATCAAAACTAACAACTGAAAATGTAGATAAACTAGGACTATTTAGGTCACTTACTGTAAATGAAGAAGGAAATATTGTTTCATTTTCACCTCCAAAATCTATTAATTTTGATGTTTTTTCACAATCTAATAAATATGATGAATGTTATATACAGCATTTTCCAGAAGGAACAATGATTAATGTATTTTTTGATAAATTTATAGATGATTGGCAAATAACAACTAGAAGCACTGTAGGTGCAAAATGTAATTTTAATATGGATAGTGATAAAACTTATAGATATATGTTTTTAGATGCAATGAATCATATGGGTCTAGAGTTTCATCATCTTGATAAAAATTGTTCATATAGTTTTGTTTTACAACATCCTGACAATCGAATTGTAGTGCCTATTACTGAACCATCTTTAATATTAACAAATAAATACAAAATTATTAATAATGAGATATTTAATGATAATAATTATGATATCGATATTCAACTAATGAATAATCATATGAAATATCCTCATATCGAAATGCATAAAATAACAGACAGTAATTTTAATGAATCACTAAAATATACAGGAAATAGTTGGAGTGAATTGATAAATCATTTTTTCTCTGATAATCTTCCATATCAACTTCAGGGAGTTGTAATTTGGAACAATAAAGGAGAACGAACTAAAATAAGAAATTCAAATTATGAAAAGGTTAAACATTTGAAGGGTAATAGTCCAAAGCTACAGTATCATTATTATCATCTAAGACAACACGGTCTAGTAAGAGATTTTTTGAAATATTATCCTGAATATAAAGAAGAGTTTAGTGATTTTAGACGGGAAATGCATAGATATACTAATCAATTATATCAAAATTATATTAATTGTTTTATTAAAAAACAAAAAACCCTAGTTGATTATCCTTATAATTTTAAGACTCATATGTATAAGTTACACGAGCATTATATAAATGAATTAAAAGAAGAGGGAAAATTTATAAATAAAAAAGAAGTTGTTAATTATGTAAATACACTCCCTCCTCCTAGGTTAATGTATTCTATTAATCATATTAAAAAGAAATTTGACACAGACCAAAAGATTGTGACAAGTGATTTAAAAGTATTAGTAAAATCCCAAAATTAAATAATATCAAATAAAAAATATTATTTAATAGTGCTTTTTTTTCAGTTAAAAGTATTCTTTAATATTTGCAAAATGTTGAATACTGACATCACACGCTAATCCAATCATAGAATAAATATTTGTATCTATAAAATTATTTACATCATTATATGCCATTCTAATAATTGAATAATCATCGTGTGGATGTTTCTTAATAAATCCAACATATGATAATGTTGAATCTTGCTTATAATATTGTTCGTGTAACACATATTCAATAACTTTTCCTATTGTATAATCTTCTCCTTGTAAAATCACATCAACACAATTATCCATTGCAGTTGTTTTTTTATTTAGTTTTAGTGTCTGTGTTTCGCATTTTTCTTTTATTGTATTAAATCTCCTTATTAAGTTTTCACACGCCATATTAATTAATTCATTATTTGTAAATACTCCAACAGTTTCAATCTTAAAATCAAAACTGTTTGGAACAGTAATTCTTTTTGCTTCTAATGTGTACCAATTTTGTCTTTGATAAGCTATTTTATTTTCATTTAATCCTTTTGTTTCAAGTTTTTCAGCAATATCTTGCCAAACATTGTGTTGTTCTACTTTATCCTCTGTATTTTTATATGCGCAAGTGCTTACTACATTATACATACCATCTTGTTTTGATGTTCCCACCTTTAGTTTAGATTGTAAAGTTATTTTTTCTCCAGGAATATCATTTGAAATTTTAGGTCGAAGTCTAGTGAATAGTATATATTCTTTTGTTATTTTGTTTGGTGGAAATATACTTTTTACTTGCTGTTCTGTTAGATATTTATCATTTGTAATATTTTTTATAGCAAAATCGTGACTAGTAACATATTGTAAAGAATCACTATCGTTATTCATATTTAATTCTATAATTAAATCTTCAATACCTTCCTTATCTTTAATATGGAGTGGGATACAACCTAATCTTTGTTTTAAGATTTCATTATGAAATCTAGTAGTATTTTCGACAATATTAATACTATTATTATCAGTATTGAATACTACAGTTTCAATATCAGAGAGTAATACTCTTCTAATTGCATTAGCAAGACTAAGATTACAATTTTCAATCGTGAATGTAAGAACACCTTTATTTTCTACACCATCTCTTACAGAAGGACTTTGCAAGCTGACAACTGTTTTAGATTCAGTCATTGTTATTATATTATAAACATTATATTTTAAATTATTTCAATTTTAATTAAGTTAGAATTTAGCGAACGAAAACTTTAGATATATAAATGAGCTCCGTTCTATATTACAGTAAATATTGTGAGAATTGTAAAAAATTATTACATGAATTAGGAAAAACAAAAATACAAAATAACATACATTTTTTATCAATAGATAAAAGAATTAATAGAAATGGTAATCTTTATATAGTATTAGATAATGGAAAAGAAATATTTATGCCACCCAATATAACAAGTGTTCCTAGCTTATTATTATTAAATAAAGGAAATAAAATTTTAATAGGAAATGATGTTAATAATTATTTTAGACCTCAAATAATGGGAGAAAAGACACGAGCTCCTGCAAAAAATAATATGGAACCTTTAGCATTTTCTGGATATGAAATGGGCACTTGTATGAGTGATACTTATTCTTATTTAGACCAAAGTTCTGACGAAATGGGTGCAAAAGGGGAAGGCGGATTGAGACAAATGCATAGTTTTGTAAAATTAAATCACGATGATAGAATAGAAACTCCTCCCGAAGATTATGAACCTGATAAGGTGGGACAAGTTGATATGGGCAAATTACAAGCTGCTAGAGCAGCTGAAATTGAACAACAACCAAGTGCTCACTCATTTTAATAATAAAGTATTAATAATATTTAAAAATAAATATTTATTATACAATAAATGTCTTCGTTATTAAAGGCTTTTAACAATCATCTTTTAGAATTTATAGAAGATATAATAAGAATATTTCCAGAAAATTTAGATATTAAAACTGGAAAAACATTCATAGAAGGTGTAAAAAGAGTTAATCCAAAAAAAATAATAACATATTGGCGTGACAATATTTTAAAGTTATATGAAACAGAAATAACAAACGGGGATATTACTTTTTTCATTAATAAAGATTATAAAAATGATATAGGAACCGAAACACAAAGTCTAAAGGTTTTAGAAGATATAAGAAATTTGGTAAGAAATACATCACAAGACAATAAGGATAAGGCAATGAAATATATTCAAAATTTAACTAAAATTTGCAAATTATACTTTAGTAACTAGTTTAATTTAAATATTAAATTTTAAATTAAATATACAATGAGTGATACTGTTCCGCCAGAGGAGTTCAAAAAAGTTGTAAAGGATTTTTACAGAGATGTTTTAACAACATTTCCAGAATGTAAGGATAAATTAGGTCCAAGTGAAGTCGCTTTTTTGACAGGAGAAAGTGATGATGCTGTTATTATTTATGCTTATTGTAAAAAGGTTTACCCAGAAAGATTTTTTGATATTCTTTATCAAAATAAAGAAATATTTGAAGAGGGTAGTGATATTAATACAAAATTTTTACCAAATATTGATTTTAAAAACTTATGGCAAGAAGATATAAGTGAAAAAACTAGAGATGTTATATGGAAATATTTACAATTAATTCTTTTTTCAGTTTCAAATGGACTAGACTCCCAAGAATCATTTGGTGATACTGCAAAATTATTTGAAGCAATAAATGAAGATGAGTTAAAATCAAAATTAGAACAAACAATGAAAGAAATGAATCAAATGTTTAAGGATGCCAGCGATAATATATTTGAAGATTTATCAGCACAACAATTCGACATGTCGGGTATTAATATGGAAGATATGCCAAATCCTGAAGAAATGCAAGACCATATTAATGAGTTATTAGGAGGAAAATTAGGAAGATTAGCTCACGAGATTGCTGAAGAAACCGCGACTGAATTAAATGTTGATATGGAAGATGCTAGTAATGTAAGTGATGTATTTCAAAAATTATTCAAAAATCCAGGAAAATTAATCAATATGGTTAAAAAGGTTGGTTCAAAATTAGACTCAAAACTTAAATCAGGTGAAATTAAGGAAAGTGAATTAATGGCTGAAGCTTCTGAACTAATGGAAAAAATGAAAAATATGCCTGGAATGAAAAATATGGACAAAATTTTAGGTAAAATGGGATTACCAACTGGAGGAAAGAATAGTAAAGTTAGTATGGGAGCATTTCAAGCACAGATGAGAAATAATATAGGAAAAGCTAAGCAAAAAGAAAGGATGTTAAGAAAATTAGAAGAAAGAAAAAGAGAAAGAGAATTATTAGCTCAACAAAAACAATATACTACTTCGTCTTGGGGAGAAAATGAAAAAGTAGAAAAATCATCTAGAACAGGTAATAATAAAAAAAAGAAAAAGAAAAAGAAGAAAAAGAAAAAACTCAAAGAAAAAGTGAAAAGTGAAAATTAAAAAATAACTATTTACTATATATCAAATGGTTAGTTTTTGGTTAGAAAATCCCAACGCATTATTAAATAAACAACATATAACAGAAATTTGGCCTAGCAGTGATTTTGATTTAGGACGAAAATTAAATGCAATAACTAGATTAATTATTATATTAGCTATTTTAGGATATTTCCTAACTAAGTCTATTTATATACCTGTATCAGCACTGGTTAGTATTATTGTGTTAGTTATTATTTTTAAAACTAAGAGCAAAAAAGACGAAGGATTTATAGGCACTTTTAAAAAAAGAGATGAAGCCTTAGACGAAATTGGCCAGGTATTAGAAAAAGAATTCACTTTACCAACAAAAAAAAATCCTGTTATGAATGTTTTAATGAATGAATATAGTGAAAATCCTACTAGAAATCCTGCTGCTCCTGCCTATAATGATGAAGTTCATGAAGACATAAATGAAAAAGCACAATCAAGAGATAAGCGATTATTTAAAAATTTAGGAGATAATTTAGCTTTTGAAAATTCTATGAGAAATTTTTATGCTATGCCAAATACTCAAATTCCTAATAATCAAAAAGATTTTGCTATGTTTTGTTATGGTAATATGCCTTCGTGTAAAGATGGTGATGCTTTACAGTGTTCAAAAAATAATGCATTATTTAGAACAACTTAATTTGTAAAATAAAATTATCTTAAGTAAAATATATAGAAATGGCAAGTGTATATAACTTTACTTTTGATAATTTAACTGGACTTAATGATGATTCTTGCAGTATCTCTGAGAGAGAAGTACAGAATCAAACTTTTGGTAACTATAATGTTCAAAGCTATTTTTTACCTAACTGTGGTATGAAAAAACCTATTGACTTCGCTACTAGCCAACCTAATGTTTTCTTCAATGGTAGTCATATGGTAGGTTTAGGAGGATGTAATGTTGATAGTGATTCTAATCTTAGAATTGGAACCATTCAAACTAATCCCAAATGTAGAATTAGTCTCCAACAAAGACCTTTCCTTACTGTTCCATTTTTAGGAAGAGGACCTTCTAGACCAATTGAAGAAGCAAAATTACAACAAGGCGCATATTCAGGTGACAAAAAATCTTGCAAAAACTTAACCGAAAAAACACTTAAAAGTAATCAAGAACTTGTTCCCTCACTTAAAGCTAGCATTCAAAACCCTGCTAACTTATGTGAAGGTGTCGCTGCAGATGGATGGATTCGCGGCGGTCTTCCTTCTAGAGAATTATCTCGTGACCAAGATTATTTTAGAAAATGTAATTAAATAGTATTGAATAAATATATTCAAATGTATAATTATTCAATTAACCTTACATATTTAGATATTGATGATGATAAACAAGATACACAATATAGAAAAGAACTTTTAGATGTATTTTCTATTAAACATTATGAACACGAAACCATAATGACCTGTATTGATGGAGTATATGATAAATTTAAACAACATACACAAATACAAAATATTTTACAAGAATTAATCAATAATTCGTCATTCCCCTTTGAGATAGACAAGAAGACTGCTTTTACTATGTTGTTTTCTTTTGAAAATTTCTATTTATCACATAATGCTTTCCAACAAATGGAGAGAATTTCTAATATTGAAACTAATCTTTATCATAAAATAATTAAAAATTTACAAAAAAAATAGTTTATAATTATATATGGCTTCATTAAAAAATTCACCAGGACAATACAATCTAGAACAGAAAGCTTTCAATGAACAAATAAATTATAGAGGATATAAATATAGTCAGGTTCCATTAAGAAATGCTATGCCCGGTTTAGGCATAAATGTAGGCAATATGAGAGGAGGTTATTTTAATAATGTTCTTTCTAATAACGCATCCAACATTGAAAGTCATTTGTATGGTATAAAACAAATTGATTTAACTAAACCTCAAACCAAGTTTGTAGCAAAGTTAAATAATTTACCTGAACAAAAATTCTTTAAAACTCCTAGAGATAAAGTTTTAGTTCCAGAACCACTAGTTGTTCAAAAAAATCAAAGACCAGTAGGACCATTTTCAGGCGTATAAATTTATATAATATATTCATTAATTATATAAATGACAAGTAAAAATGACCATCATGATGCTCAAAGACAACAATATATAAGTCATAAATTATATCTAGAAAGAAGACACGGAAATAGATATTATAATTTAGGATATATCACATACAAATCTATAATTGATGATACTACAAATGCTAATGCTACTGCTACTAATTTACAGGAAGCTCTTATGAACTTTGATATTGCATTACTTTTTAATCCGAATGATGTTGATGCAAAGGCTAGAAAAGATGATTTATGTGATAGATATGGTATAAATGGGACAATTAATAATGTTTTAACACAGCCAATTATAGATGCGGCTAGAAATGAAGCAAAAAAAATTCATAGAAATTGTAAATGTTAATTATTTAATTTAGTAAGTATTGAATTAAATAATCATTTTTATAATTATATTATATAAGATGTCATACTCTAGTTATGGAAATTATATAGGAGCAAGGCGAGCATACAGAACAAGTTGGAATTGTGTTGCAGAAGGACCTACTGGCCCTCAAGGACCAGCGGGAGCAGCGGGACAATCTATTACTGGACCAACCGGTCAAACCGGCGACCAAGGTCCTATCGGACCTATCGGACCTATCGGGCCACCTGGCGGTCCAACTGGAGCTACTGGACAAACCGGACCTGATATATCAGGTGTTTATGAATTTCTTTATGCTGACCCAGCTGGAACAAGAAAGACAGCATTAATACCAGGTAATTTACAAGCAGCTGCTATATATTATGGTACTGGTAGTAGAAAAGAAACAAGTATTAATAATCCTGAAAATGAGGTTTTTATGGAAGTTCATGGTGAAGCGAAATTTAAATCACAAGGCGGGATATTATTTAATATGCAACAAGGACCATCCACTCAAGCTGCATTTTCTAGATGGTCATTATTTACACCTCCTCTTATAAAACAACAACAATTATTACTAAGAGGTAATAAAACGATATTAGAAGAGGAATTTCCAACATCATTGGGTGGAAATGCATTGTTTCCTGAAATAGTTATGGATTCTTCCTCTACTATTTTTCCAGTTCAAATTGGAACAAAATGGATGGTCGGAGAAAAAAGTAAGGATACAAGTGGAAATGAACCAGGTGGAGCGGCAGGAGTTGTTATTAGTCAAAATACAGTAAATGGTGCAGGATTTCCTCTTACCACCGGTACCAATGGAACCCTAGTAAATAATCCTTACGCTCCTGCAAATATGAAGTTTGGAAAATTAAGAGATAATTTAAGACTAGAAAGTAGAACTAATATACCGGATATCGTTTCAGCTATTGGCCCTAAGGCTGGAATTAGTTTTAATGCTGAAAATTGGAACACTCGAATCGGTGCAGGTTATAGAAACGATATTCTTGGTTCCGGAGCTATTATATTAGAAAAAGGAAAAATTAATACAGAATTCACAGGTGGCACTCCAGTGGGAGATTTATCTTATAATTTAAATTTTTATATTCAAAGTGGAGGTAAAGGAGGTACTGCATTATCTGCTCAAACCAGTCAACCTATTATGCAATTATCTAATGAATCAGAGATATTTGTAAATGCTCCTGTAATTTGGCAAAAAAATTTGGGAGGTCCCAATGGAGACCTACAACAATTGGTAGAACCAAATGATGGACAAAGAGGACCTGCTGCTCTACAATTAGGAGATGTCCCAACAGGTTCGGCAGGATTTTATAGAGCAGCTAATATAACAAATGCACAAAATAACGATATACTTGTTTATGAGGCTGGACCTACAGGAAGATGGGTTAATAAACAAATGACTATAGGACCAGGTGGTAATGGAACCGCAGGACCAACTGGTTTTACAGGAGCAACTGGTATGACTGGTATGACCGGTATGACAGGTATGACTGGCCCTACTGGATTTACAGGTTCTACAGGACCAACTGGATTCACTGGATTCACAGGTTCTACAGGACCAACTGGTTTCACTGGCCCGACTGGTATGACTGGTATGACTGGTTTCACTGGATTTACTGGTTCTACTGGCCCTACTGGATTCACCGGACCAACTGGTTTTACAGGACCAACTGGATTCACTGGACCAACCGGTTTCACTGGCCCGACTGGTATGACTGGTATGACTGGTATGACTGGTATTACTGGTCCTACAGGAGTTAACGGTGCTAATAGTAGAATGTTTATTGTTACACAAGCTAATGGTGCTCCTCCCAATAGTGGGTTTATTTGTCCAAACACATCGGGAGGTGGAGCTGCCACTACCGCGGTATTTATGTCATCCCCAGGGGTGGGTGGAGCTAACGGAGCCATCCAAGTTGTTGTAGACACCGCAGATTATGCTGGTATATCAACTGTTAATTGGTTATTAGTTTTACATAATCATATTGCATCAGGCGGAACTGCATTAGGTTCTATTACAAGCGCTGATACAGCTAATCAACCAAATACTTGGGAATCGTTCGAAATTACCGGAAGTGCCACTAATGGTACAATACTAACTGTTGTTTATAATGGGGGAAGTGGTTTTCAATGGAATAATAATATACCCATATATAATACTAGAGTTGTTTTTTCTTGGGTATTGAATGGGACTGGAACAACCGGCGCTGGAACTGAGCCTTTTTCACAGTTTTATAATATTCCATTTCAAGTATATGACCCAAATGGTCCGGCACCCAATAATCAGGTTATTAATTCCAACCGCACTATTTGTTTAAATAACATTGGTGCTTGGGTAGGAAAAATTAATGATATTGAAAATAGTATTATCGGTATTAAAGAGCCAATTTATCCTAGTGATATAAATGGAAATTATTCTAGTGGTATTGGTGCTAATTGGGTTAGACCTGAATTAAATAATACAGCAACATACATAAGTTATCCTATGTATGCAAACAGTTATGATACTGGATTTTTAGATGCTAGTTCAAATTGGAGTAGATACAAGGGTCCATTTGATATTGTTCCTGTTCCTTTACCTGTTATTGATGCGAGTGCGCCACCAAGTTTTTTTGATGCTACAATTGTTATATATCCCGACACTAGTGCTCTGCAAACTATTGGTTCAGGGCAATTAGATTCAGTTATAATTCCAACACCGAACGCACCAAACACGGATCCTTTGTTAAGATTAACACAAGTTTATTATGTTGGATGCACTATGCTGACTAACAATTTTTCTTATGGAGAAAGTAATTTTTCTTTCATGACTGATTGTTCAGCTGGAACAGTAAACTTTCCTAGACAAACAAAATGGCCAAAAACAGCTCCTCGCACTGGATTTTTAATTGGGGCAGGAAGTAGCAATGGTCCAGGAGGAACTCCCAGTCCAGCATTATCTGAGTTAGTAACTCAAGGTGAGATTTTTTATGTTAATGTGAATTTTACATTACAAATAGAAGCTACCCAAAACGAATTACCAGTATTAGATGATATGGCACTTTATGGACAAGTAAATTATCATCCTGATAGAGGAGATACTAGAAAAACTCCCTATATTGATTGGGTTAATGCTGTAAATTTGACTAATGGAAATTGGCCAGATTTTGGAGTAAATGTCGTAGATGCTGCGGGAGCTTATACAGCCGGAGGTGTAAGTGACCCATCTGCAAACGGTGGTAATAGAATTTACGGAAATCCGCCTATGAATATTTTATACAAAGATTTATCTAGTAATAATTTCTTAAACTCAAATAATAAAGTATATATTAGACCACAATATTCAGGTGATTTATTATGGAGAGGTTCTTCTATAAATCCTATATCATCAACTATACAAAACGGAAGTGGAACAGGTCTTTTAGATCCTAATTTTGACCCTTCTGGCGCTATTTATAATATTCCTGTTCATTGGCGTGCAAAATGTATTATTCCAAAACCAAGTGATAGTGGAAATTTACCAACAAATCAATATATTAATTGGAATGGTGTGGTAGACTCTTCTTTAAATCCGGCAACAAATACCAATGCAACAATTTACATAGCATTAACAATGTTTAATACGGCAGCAGAATTTGGGTTAAACACAAGACCATTTAATTATAAAATTCTATTAGACCCTACGAATCCACAGCCTACAATAGGAAATACTTTAGATACTGCAATCAACAATGGCGCCGGCCCAGGCGCATATCCCGCGAATAGAGATTATAATTTGGGTTACTCACAATGGCAATCTAGAAGTGGATTCCCACCTAATTTTTCTATCAGTAATTTAACACAAATTTAGTTCATAATATATAAATTTTATAATTCTATATATTATATGTTTACTACCGTATTTGATATTAGTTTTGGCGAAGCATTCGATAATAGTAACAATGCATTACCAGTCAATGAAAATATAACATCGCAAAAGGCTACTGCTCTAGGAAGAAACCCATATAATGTAAAAACAAACATAGGGTTTTATGAGAAAAAAAAATCACAACAGTTGTTTAGTCTTCAATCAAATCAAGCAATATCATCAGGTGATATAATTGATATATCAAATTCATATACTAAAAGAAAACAGACACTAGGCACATTGCCTACTTTTTATGATATATCAAAAGGACCACATTCTGGTACTCTAGCTAACATAACAACAATTACTACAGAAACTGCCTTAATAGAAAATTTAAGATTAGAAGAAACAGAAGAAAAAAATGTTAGAAAAATTTTATGCATTGATGATAGGGGAGTTCCCCAAGGACCAAACGGGGAAACTAGGTATGATGTATTTTATATGGATTCTAGAAATTTAGATGTTTCTGGTGCTCCTAATTTTGGTTCATTAAATGCTATTATAGGTGGTCCAGCACCCAAAGATAAAGATATTATTAATTCAGGTAGTGATTTTGTAGGGTCAATATCAAGATACACCTTATTAACAGATATTTCCGCAGG
>TARA_B100001093_G_scaffold505097_1_pt1 | contig 21921 bp, 25 predicted proteins | sample TARA_B100001093 | Tara Oceans TARA_B100001093 (sample SAMEA2623116) | marine metagenome | biome: marine biome (ENVO:00000447); feature: surface water layer (ENVO:00002042); material: "saline water (ENVO:00002010), including plankton (ENVO:xxxxxxxx)" | depth 5 m | reverse complement strand
GATTAATAAAAAATATCCGTGGGAAGTGGATTGTCACCATCATACAAAGCGCTTTTACCCAGATTCATTTGACTTTATTATGTATTTTTTATCAGTCACTTAGATGAATTCACTCTCGCAAACCTCGGGACTACGATATTTATTATCAAAACGCTATTGCGAAGCACTGCGTCATATATTACCGTACAAATACGAAGCAATGCTTCGCTTTAAATCAAAATCAATAATCAGAGGTATGAATAATGATTTATCAGGAACTTAGTGCTATTTGGCGGAAAATTAACCGACAATGGGGACTACAGGTCGAGCCTGTTTTACGTGATCTTGGATTAACGCACACTGATCGAATGATACTAATGACCGTATCAGTGATACCAGGAGTGAGTAAGACAGAGATCGCAAACTCGATTAATGTGCAACCGCAAAGTTTAACACGCTCAATAGAGCGATTAGTCCAAAAAGACTTATTAGCTAAAAAGCCGCATGCGCGAGATGAGCGTGCCTTGTGTTTTTCTTTAACATCGCAGGCCCAAGAAAAGGTTAAGATGTTAGAAGCGAATAACCAGCGTTTATGGCAAGCTATGTTACGTGATTTTGATGAGACTGAACAAGCGCAGTTGGAGAAATCGCTTGGACGTATGTTAAATAATTTATTAAAAGCTAATACATCAACGCAAGATAGGGGGGAATAATGACCACATTTCAACGACGATGCATTATTCTATATGCTTTAATTGCTACACCCTTATCTGGTGCCTGTGTTGATATTTATGTGCCATCGTTACCTGGTATTACTCAGCATTTTTCTACAACACAAGCATTAGTTCAATTATCAATTAGCATTTATTTGTTGGGCTATGCGGTGTTTAGTTTATTATTTGGTCCAATTGCAGATACCTATGGTCGTAAGAAACCGCTTTATTTCGGGGCTATTTTATTTATTATTAGCAGCTACCTCATTACAAAATCATCAGCATTGATTTATTTTTGTTTTATCGTCTATTACAAGGCATTGCTATTGCTGCGATAGCCTCTGTATCTCGAGCAATTATACCAGATGTATTTGAAGGGAAAACATATCGACATGTGATAAACATGACAACAATTGCGTGGTCAATCGGACCTATCGTTGCACCTTACATAGGCGGCTATCTTGAGCACTATATTGGGTGGCAAGCATCATTTTATGTGTTAACAGGTTATGGCGCTATTTTTTTTGTGCTGCCTCCTATTTCTTTTGCCGGAAACATTAAAAAAGAAAAGTACTTTTTCCTCAGCTGTTTTGTTTTCACGCTATAAGTCAATGATGTTAAGCCCCATGTTTGTGGGTGCTGCAATGATTTGTGGTTTAGTCTATTCAAGTATTGTCGTGTTTAATACGATGGCGCCTTTTTTAATACAAGAGGCATTGCATTTCTCTGCGATCACCTATGGGAAGATGGCATTATTGATGGGATTTGCTTTTTTTCTGGGGAATACAGCTAATCGTCTACTGAATATCAACCAGCAGTATCGATTGCTTGGTGCATTAGCACTTATGATATCGGGTGTGATAATTGGGCTTTATTTTATGGTAACAGCACCAATGTCCTTATTGCATATTGTGCTGCCTTCATTTTTGATTATTTGTGCATCAGGCATTGTGTTTCCTTGCATGTACGGTAGTGCGCTTGGACAATTTCCAGCTTTTGCAGGCACGGTGAGCTCAGTAATGACGTTATTATTTGTGTTGACGGCAAGTGTGACAAGTGCTGTTTGCAGTGGATTAAAGCTACACAGCCAGGTTCCTTTCATCCTTTTGCTCACAGTAATTGTTATATTAATTGGCCTGATGTATCGTTTTTTGTTTTTGCGAAAATCAACCTAAATATTGTATCTTTTTAATTTTTTCATCCCAATATTCTGAGCTAAAATGTCCAGGAAAGGAGTCTTTCCATGGACATTTCAGCGCAAATAAAAAAAACCTAATCTCTAAACTTGACTAGACCACATATTTAAGTGCGATAGATTCCTTTTGATATAGGAAGAAAAGCTCGATGTTGCTTGCCCCATGTAATGGTAATAATCTGAAGAATAGACCTCGCATTCACCTTGCGACCAAAGATCAAAGGTTTCTAACTGCTGTGTAATACGCTGAGGGGTATATCCGCTTTGCGTTAAGCGACGAGCATAGACAGCTGGGTCCTCCCTGACATAAACAATATTTTTATGAAGATAGTGGCTTAACTGCTTAACACAATCACTCATTGAATAGGCTTGTGAGCCTGTTAATGTAACAATGACATTATGCATCGAAGACTCTTCAATCGACTTAACGGCAAATAGAGCAATATCATCAACATCGATAAAAGTCACCACACTATCATGAGTGACTGCTGAGATTAACTGTAGCTCATCTCCACACACAACAGCTGGCAGATAGGTAAATCATGACATAAAAAAATTAGGTCGTATTATTGTGTATGAACAACCGATCGATTGTATCATCGATTCAATGATTTTTTTTGAGTGTGAAAAAACTGAAGCTTGTTGTTCATCGTACATCGCTGAGATATAGATGATGTGAGAAACAGCACACTGTTTAGCGAGCGATATCATCGCTGTTGCGTGCTTCACTTCATCGTCATTTCTAGGCAAAGCTAGATAAAGAATATCCGTATCTTTAATAGCACTCGATAACGCAGATTCGTCCGCATAGTCAAAACACATCACTTTATCTGAAAAAATATCCACTCGATCAATTTTTTTATTATCACGAACCACGGATTCAATATAAAAAGCATCAGAATGAGCTAGACACTGAAGAAAAGCAAACCCTGTTTTTCCAGCGGCGCCCAGCACTAATATTTTTCGCATAGAGCCCTCATCTCACACCCCATCTTATTCAACTTATGATATCTCGTTAGCGATAAATAAGGCATTTATTGATACTCATAATAGCCTATAGTTCAGTTTTGTTTGAAATACCGATAAATTTACCTTTACACGCGTCAGTCGCCCATACCACATTTGTCACGCCTGTATCAGATAAATTGTGTTGATATTCCCATAACGGAGAACGCCATATGGTTTTGCCTTCTTCATTGACACACCATACCTCAGCAAGAACTTCATTGAACCCTAAACTACGACGATACGACGTTGTATATGAGATATACCTAATATAAACGCCATTTTCAGCATACACACCTTTTTGGATACCAGAAAGCGTCATTTTCTCAATATTTGGAGTATGAGTATGGCAGAAACTTACAGAGACTGGCTTTAAGATATTTTTACGTGGCTGTTGAGCATAAAAAGTCACCGTCCAAACCGTTTCCGGAGGGTTTTTCGCTCAGTGCACTAACAGAACTAACAGTGCTCACGCCTAACAAAACCATTATAATCAGTTTTTTACCCTCATAAAATGCAGCTCATCAGCACACAAAGAAAACTAAGATATACGTTATGAATAGTATTCTGATAGAAATCATAGACATCGTCTATGACTGTGTATACGAGAGATATAGAGATAGTCAAGCAACACACAATAAATGATCATCTCGACAACTCATGGAATACATTATAATAACAGCATAACTATTTTTTGGTCTATAATGACAGTAATTGTGTAAAGAAAAATCCATAGGATAGTATGATGAAAGAAAAATACGCATCACTGATATTAGCCTTATTTTTTCCTATTATAATTTCCGCTCAAGATGATAGCATGACTGTATCATTTAAAATGGATAGTAATTCGGATGTTGACAGGTTATCTGTGTGGCTATGCGACAGCAATGATGAATACATGTCAGGTTATAGTGAGCTATTAACAAAACAAAAGCCATTGATAAAAAAGTCACTGAGTTGTAATAGCTTAGGACTCTACCCTTTTCATCCGAAACACCACCCCCCAGATCGGTACGTACAGCCCTCTGCTACAGGCATTAATGTCTTAAATTATTTTCCTGTAAAAACATGTTATGTACAATTTAACAACGATAGTTACACCATTCATCCTCAAAGTACTATTACGATTGACCAGAAGGATATTCAATCCAACAACTCAGTGGTCATTAGCTGCAATACGATAAAAAACTGATTTTAATGTGTTATTCCACATCCGTTATAACTACTAAGCTCGTGACACAATAGCTATTTCAACCCATGCCCCTTGTGATGCTCATCTTCTGGTGAATCGATGGTATCTAAAAGATTATCAACCAGTTGTCTTAATTCGTCGGCGACTTCACGCAAGACTCTCGCATCCGATGCGGTTTTTTTGATTTGAGATTTATCTAGAGTAGCTTGCTTTGGTTTCTGCTGATCCACAAATGTCCTTTACCCATCATTGATACGCCCATTTATACGCTAGTGATATTAAAGCAATATTAAATTCGGCGTGTTTCCCGTCATCTTGTGATCACCCCGATCAAACGATCGGCAGTAAATACTAAGTTGATGTAGCCACTAACGAGAAGATGGTGACTTTAGTAGCACCATCGTAGCACCCGTCCCACCTTGTCGCGGTAATGCACTATGAAAAGCAACGACTGCCGGATGTGCTAACAACCAACGACCCGTGAGATTTTTTAGGATGGCCGTGTCACCTCCGACGCGACCGCCCTTACCATGGACAATGAGCACACAACGATGCTGAAGATGCTGCTGCCCAGCAACAAACTCACTCAGCATAACTAATGCTTCTTCTTGAGTTCGACCATGTAAATCACATCGACCTTCAATGGCACATTGGCCTCGTTTTAAGCGTCGCTGCTCTATCTGCGGAAGTGACTTAGGAATATAAGCCATATTATCCTCTGGACCAACGTGATGCATATCGGCTAACTCTCGCCAAACCGACACCGTAGCATCAACGCTTTCAGAAGATGAGGTAGAGCGTAGCGATTCCATGCTTTCTCGAAATAACGCACGTTCACTGTCTGTTAAATTTGTATCTTTTTTTGGCACTACTGATACTCCTCTTTCTTGATACCTAAACACATTGACAAACTCATACCTCGACTTGCACAAAGGCTTGACAGTTGATCTCGCTGCGTTATCCTGCGGGATAATTCTCACCAGGCAATGAACTCCATGTCATCCACTTCTCGACAGACCATCGAACACCTCTTGAACTGGGCCTTTGACCAATTTGAAGCGGCTGACCTCTACTATGGTCATGGGACCGACAATGCCTGGGATGAAGCCGTGCAGCTAGTACTCCATGTCATGCAACTTCCCGTGGATAGCGATAAAAACGTTGTATCACAACCGGTCACAACAGAACAACAGCAACGCATCCAAACACTCACACATCGTCGTATCGAGACACGTAAACCATTGGCCTATCTCACACAGAAAGCTTGGTTTATGGGGCTGCCCTTTTACGTCGATGAACGTGTACTCGTACCACGCTCTCCCTTTGCCGAGTGGATTGCTCAACAATGCCAGCCTTGGGTCAAGCCCAATGATGTACATCGTATCTGTGATCTATGCACCGGTAGTGGATGTATTGCTATTGCAGCAGCGATGGTATTCCCAGAAGCGAGCATTGATGCCACCGATATTGATACAGATGCACTCGCGGTTGCTGCTATTAACGTCCAGCAACATCAATTATCCAATCGCGTTTCGCTGATTGAATCGGATGGGTTCAACGCCCTCACCGATCAACGCTACGATTTAATATTGGCAAACCCACCCTACGTGCCCGATGATGAGATGAAAACACTGCCCGAGGAATATTGCCAAGAACCCTCTCATGCATTACGCGCTGACCAAGAAGGCTTAGCCATTGTTATTCGATTACTCTCTGAAGCCACTCACCACTTAACACCTCACGGTATGCTAATGATGGAGGTGGGTAATAGCGACGAACACCTGCAAGCTGTATTTCCTCAAGTGCCTTTTACCTGGTTAGAGCAAGCTCATGGTGGACACGGGCTGTTTGTTCTGACCTACGACGAGCTTCAACAGCATCAACCTCTATTTAAGGAGCATATTCATGGCAGGTAATCATTTCGGTCAAGCCTTTGTTATTTCTACCAGTGGTGAAAGTCACGGGCCAGGCTATACGGTCATTATTGATGGCTGCCCTCCTCGACTACCTCTGTGCGAAGCAGACATACAACAGGCACTGAACCAACGTCGTCCAGGTCAAAACCGATTAACCACGCAACGCCAAGAAAGTGATACCGTTCAAATACTCTCTGGCGTGTTTGAAGGCCTAACAACCGGCACACCCATTAGTTTGTTTATCCCCAATACAGATGCTCGTTCACAAGATTATTCACACCTTAAACAGGCTTATCGACCAGGTCATGCTGATATCACCTATCAGGAAAAATACGGTCATCGTGATTACCGCGGTGGTGGGCGCGCATCAGCGAGAGAGACTATGCTATGGGTTGCAGCGGGCGCTATTGCAAAAAAATACTTAGCACTCCATTTTGATACGCACATTCAGGCCTGCGTTACAGCGATTGGCTCAATTCAAGCACAACAGATCGATTGGTCCAGTGTTAATGATAACTCTTGTTGTTTTGCTGACCCCAGCCAAGTCACAGCCTGTGAAAGCCTCATTGAGACACTACGTGAGGCGGGAGATTCTATAGGTGCAAAAATACACGTCGAGGCCACACACGTACCCAAACATTTAGGTGAACCCGTCTTTCATAAACTCGATGCGGACATCGCCCACGCTATGATGAGCATTAATGCGGTGAAAGGCGTTGAAATTGGCGATGGATTTGATGTTGTGCAGCAACGCGGTAGTGAACATCGTGATGTAATCACACCCGAGGGCTTTGTGACTAATCATACAGGAGGGACATTGGGTGGTATCAGTACGGGCCAACCACTGAGTATCAACGTTGCCTTCAAACCCACTTCGAGCATTGCCCACCCAACAGCATCGATCAACCAGCAAGGTGAGACGTTGACTCTATCGACTAAGGGTCGACACGATCCATGCGTGGCTCTTCGTGCCGTACCGATTACAGAGGCCATGCTAGCCTTAGTCCTTATGGATCATGCCTTACGTGATCGTGCGCAAAACTTACGACCCTACACTACTCTCACACCCCCAAAGGAGACACATCCATGAGTCAGACTAAATATTCCATTGCCATTGTTGGCGCCACTGGCGCTGTCGGTGAAGCACTTTTAGAAATTTTAGCCGAACGTCAATTCCCTGTGAAAGAATTATACCCACTGGCTAGTGCTAAATCAGAAACCGATTACGTGATGTATAATAATAAACGCAAAGCTGTGCTGAATCTGGATAGCTTTGACTTCGCTAAAGTCGACTACGCCTTTTTCGTTGCCACTGATGAAGTCTCTGAACTGTACGCGCCCATCGCAACTGAAAAAAATTGTATCGTGATAGACAACAGCTCACGGTATCGCAATGATCCAGATATTCCTTTAGTCATCCCTGAAGTCAATGCAGAAGTATTAGCCAAACCACTCACAAAAAATCTGATTGCTAACCCTAATTGCTCAACCATTCAGATGCTGGTGGCACTGAATGCCATTCACGATGCCGTCACCATTCGTCGCATTGATGTTGCTACCTACCAGTCCGTCTCTGGCGCTGGCAATAAAGCGATTCAAGAATTAGCCTCTCAAACTGCAGCTTTACTCAGTGGTCAAGAAGCAGGCGTTGAAATCTTACCTCAACAAATTGCCTTTAACATTATACCGCACATTGGTGAGCTAGATGATGATGGATACACCTCTGAAGAAATGAAAATGCACGATGAAACACGAAAAATCTGGCAAGACAATCAAATTGTCGTCAATGCCACTGCGGTTCGTGTACCTGTCTTTTACGGTCACTCCGAAGCCATCCATATTGAAACCGAGAATAACATCACGATCGATGAAGCCACCGATTTACTCCGTAACACATCAGGGGTCGAGTTTTTAGAACAGGGTGAATACCCTACTGCCATCACACACGCAGCCAGTAATGACAATGTCTTTGTCGGTCGACTGCGAAAAAGTTTAGGCCGGGATAATGGACTTAATCTATGGGTAGTTGCTGATAACGTCAAAAAAGGTGCCGCATTGAATGCTGTGCAAATTGCTGAACTACTCGTCAAACGCTCACAAGTATTGCACTAGGAAACCATCATGGCGAAGCGTCGTATTGTCTTAGGCGTCAGTGGTGGCATTGCTGCCTATAAAACACCGCAACTTGTCCGTGACCTCATTGAACGCGGCGCTGAAGTCCGTGTGGTATTAACGAAATCTGCCCAAGCGTTTGTTACACCACTATCACTACAAACCGTATCGGAGCATCCAGTTGCAACAGACTTATTAGACGCCCACCAAGAATCTACCATGGGACACATTGATCTAGCCCGATGGGCAGACACAGTACTCATTGCACCAGCAACGGCGAACACCATAGCACAATTAGCGCATGGGCATGCGAATGATTTACTCACTACACTGTGCCTTGCTACCCGAGCACCGATTCGTATAGCCCCAGCGATGAACACACAGATGTGGCAACACCCACTCACACAAAAAAACATCGAGACACTACAAAAAATTGGCATCAAGGTATTAGCGCCCGATAGCGGAACATTAGCCTGCGGTGAAACGGGTCCTGGTCGCATGATGGATACAACACGTATTGCAACGAGCTGTCTTACCAATCATCACAGTACACGACTGGATAACATACACATCATGATCACAGCCGGTCCTACACAAGAGGCGATTGATCCAGTGCGCTACCTAACTAATCATAGCTCAGGAAAAATGGGTTATGCACTCACACAAGCCGCTCAACAATTAGGAGCAACCGTGACTTTAATCAGCGGACCTACCGCCATACCTACGCCATCGGGCGTTAATACGATTCAAGTTACGTCTGCTCTTGAAATGCAGCAAGCGGTTCAACAACATCTATCATCTTGCGATATTTTTATTGGTACCGCAGCTGTGTGCGACTATCGAATTGACACCATTACCAAACATAAAATCAAAAAAGACCAAGGTGAATTTAAACCACAGTTTGTTCGCACACCCGACATTATTGCAGAAGTTGCTCATCAGACACCGAAACCATTCGTTGTCGGCTTTGCTGCAGAAACACAACACGTGATAGAAAACGCAAAAAAAAAATGCAAAGTAAAGCAATTAGATATGATGATAGCCAATGATGTTAGTCAAGGAAAAGTATTTGATAAAAGTGAAAGCGCTGTCACTGTAATACATTGTGATGGGACATCAACACACTATCACCAAGAAAAAAAAGAGTCTCTTGCCTTTAAGCTCCTGAATGATATTTCAAAAAACTACCATAAAAGGCTAGTCGTACACCCCTGACACAGGCCCTTAACGATAACTGATACGTTATCTATCAAAGTAGTACAACTTTTACAGTAACCACCTTACCCATGAAGGCAGTTTGAGGTGTTTATTTAAAATAAAGTCTAACGAGAAACCACATGCACCAAATAGTGAAAAACTTAGTATGAGAATAGACCACAATACGGGGAACTCCCAACCACCTCCACGATTAACCCACATAAATCCTAGAGCGAAGTGATGACCTAAAAATGCTGCAACAATGATATAAATGAATAAACAAATCGAGCCAAGGCGCGTTAAAAATCCACAACTTATCGAAAATGCTCCAAATAACTCAATAAATCCTGATAAAATAACAAATAATAGTGCATTATGACCCAAACCCAGCTGCTCAAAGTTTTGCGTTAGTGCAAAACGAAAAGACTCACCTGCAAATAATTTCTCACAAAAGTGTGGTATTAAATCTAAACCAATTGCTAATCGAATAACCAATAGTTGCCATTCAATGACATTATTAGAAACCAGAAAATCCTCGTGATCATCATTGACTTGCCAGATATCGTTTAGGCAAACAGAAAAGAAACGAATGACATTCAAGCTAAATGCAACAAACCAGAAAGTTTCCGAAAAATAAGCATTCGAGAGTGAACTTAACCGCAATGAAATAATAAGACAGAACATGGATATTAAGTAGCTGGCAATAAAGTAAGAGGAAGGATTGCGTGTTTTAAGTAATCTTGGACTGATAAAAAGCGATGCAAGTGTAATGATTGAGGATAAGATAGTGAAACAAAATAATTGAGGGTTAGAGAAGAAGAGTTTGGTATCCAGTAAGACGTAACTCAAAAATCCAAATAAATAGACAACAACCAGTATGAGCCATAAATAGATCGATAAACCTCGAATCTTTTTAGGGTAATTGGAACGTATGACATGATTAATCACTTGGCACCTCCAATGTGCTGGTAACGATATACAAAGACTATCTTCTTGTTTAAAAAAAGTCCAATTCCTTCATCATCTTATCATTCATCCAGAAAGTAGTAGGGAATTATATATTCCAAGTTGCGGATCAATGCTGAACAAATAAACATCCCTTTCAAAAATACACAATCATTATTCTGACATAGACACAGGAGATTAAGGGAACCTTCAAAAAGTAGCTAGGATTGCGATAAGGAACTAGCATGATATGTTTTTGGAATCATCCATACGACAAATCGCCACGTACCACTGGCAATAACCAGGCCTGCAAGAATGTCTACTAAAAAGTGTGCCCCTAAACACAACGCAGAAATAACGACAATCACTGAATAACACAAAGCGATCCATCGCAGATAACGAACATTCCACAATGAAAATGTAATGACCATTGCCCATATTGTATGAAATGAAGGCATTGATATTAACCCAATCGCAAACTGACTAATGGGTTTGTAATTATGTTCAAGCTTAAATTGCTCAACGACCATGTATGCACTCGGGGAAAAAATCTTCGAGGGAATAATAGAACTAACATCCGTAGAGGGAAAAAAATAATAAATCAGTGATCCAATTAGAAAGGTTATTAAAAAATAGGCTATATATCGATAATAGCTCACTAATTTCATTGAGATTAAAAGTGCTATCCCAACTAACATTGCCATTGTTTTGAGGGAATTATAGGCATGAGCTAATACAACTCTTAGCAAAGGATGGTCTATGATGAATTGTATTGTCACTTTTTGCTCATAGCCAATCGCTTGGTCAACTCGATAAAACCACTCATCTTGTAAAGGGAATGGAGTCGTAATCAGTATACCCGTCATAACTATCTGAAGACCGATAGCAATCCCCATTAATCCTGCTCCCTTTACAACAAGAATAAGATAACCACTTTGTATACCTGAAGCTACCGCTAGTGAGTAAGCAATAACACACGATAAAAATAATACGGCTTGATAAGAATGAAATACGTTAACGAAAGCATATTGAAATGTAAGCTCATTAACGACAAAAAATGTTACAACAAATACAATAAAAAGAATTAAACACTTAATGATCACCCAATCCATCGAATTAATAGAAGGTGACGGAGATAATGATGTCTTCACGGTTGATTCCTTGATAGGTTGCTCTCAACAAACTTATTTAAAAGAAAACTTAATAGCAAGTTTTTTAAAATCTGATTTAAGACTGTTGTTTGAAATACCAAGTGAGTCTTTCAGTTTCTCGCTACTGCTTAAATACAATGGATGATGTATAGTATTCTTACAATCAACCACTCCTATGCCAGGAACAACAATGTCAATGCTGATTCAATTTTATCAACAACAATGTTCACCCTTCGATAAAATTTTCTATAAAACACAGCTAGCATCCCTCTTATTAAGCGGTCTATTCATCCTTATTAACTCTCTGTTCACGCACTATATTGGCGTACCCTATGCCAAGTGGCAATTTTTTCTTGTGTTACCATTTCTTTGCGGGCTGAGTGCCATTACGATCTCAATTCAAGAAGAATCGCCCTATCTGTACAACATAGTACATAGCTACAGTCAGTACTGGGTCTTTCTGATTATAAACACCCTTCTTTTGCAAGGGATTCAGTACACACCCTTCGCAACGATTGACCATACACTCGTCCATTTCGACCAATCGCTTCATTTCAATACGGTTAACTGGCTGCAATGGACACATAACAATGATCTAGCAGGTCTTTTAAACTTTTTTTATAATTTAATTCACTATGAATTATTCTTTTTACCCGGCATTCTTTTGTTTTTTATCACGCGATATCGCTTTGAGAGATTTTTATTGGCATTTGCCTTAGCAACTATTTTCTCAGAAGTTATTTACTACTTTTTTCCAACAACCGCGCCAGCCTCAATGTTTAGCTCACCCCTATTTCCACCCACTGCGGAGCAAACTTTCATCAAATTCAACGCTGTTCACCAAGCACTCACTTACCCCTACCCTTCAGGAACAGGAGGATTAATTGCTTTTCCTTCATTACACGTGATTGTTGGTGTTATGTTTATCTATTTATGTATTGATAAACGCTGGCTATTAAGCTTTATAGGAACTGCTAATACATTATTAATTCTATCTACGATATTACTAGGCTGGCATTACTTAGTGGATGTACTTGCTGCAATTATCATCTCAATAATCTGCATAGTGGTTGCGCATAAATGGATACGCCACGCTGACCAGAAGCAGACCTCCATTGATACAGCGAGTTGAATTAAAGCACACCTAGTTCAAGTTGGGCGATGTCAGACATCATGCTTTTATCCCAAGGGGGATCAAACACAAGATCAACTTCCACATCGGTAACTGTGTTTAATGAAAAAATTGACTGCTTTACATCTTCGATAATAACCGGCCCCATGCCACATCCAGGAGCAGTCAACGTCATAGTGACTGTAACGAGTGCAATATTCGGCTGGGCATCATCGATCGATACTTTATAGATTAAACCTAAATCCACAATATTCACTGGGATTTCAGGGTCAAAAACCTGCTTGAGCTTATGCCACACTTGATCAATTAAAGCTAAGCCCTCGGGCATAGGCTCATACTGATCTTCGGCAACCAATCCTAATGCATCAGCCTCTTTTTTTTCAATTCGGGCTAGATTACCGTAAATATTCACTGTCATACTGTTTCCCAAAGACTGAACGATGGTTACCTCAGTCCCTTCGTGCAATAAGATGCGAGCACCTGAAGGCACCATGGCTGCCATGCAATCACGGGTTAACGTTACTTGAGAATGATCATCTTGAGCATCAGTCATCATCGACCGTCTCCTTAATTGAAAAACTTTCACCACAGCCACAAAGATTTTCAGCACGTGGATTATTAAATACCATTTGCTTTAGACCTAAATCCTTACTCACAAAGTCGATCGTCATTCCCTCAATTGCAGACCGAGCATCCTCTGGAATAAACACAGTGACACCCTCAGCGACCTCAATTATGAGATCGTTTGGAGACTCATTGAGGGCTAGCTCAGGTACGTAACGAAAGCCCGAACAACCCGATGATTTAATACCAAGACGAAAGCCCAAAGCTTTTTTATCCGCAATTTTTTTTCTTAAATGAAGAATCGCAGCTTCAGTTAAATGAATCATCGTACTAGTCATGTTTCAGTACTCACCGGTTGATGGTCGTCTTGTATCGCTGCTCGTAATGTTTGCCAAGCCAATGTGGCACATTTAACACGCGCTGGATATTCTGTAACGCCTTTCAATACCACTAGTTTTCCTAATGCATCCTCATCAATGGATGTATTAGGTTCGGTGATCATTTGATGAAATAACTCGAATAATTCCTCTGCTTCTTCAATTGTCATTCCTTTAATAGCTTCTGACATTAACGAAGCAGACGCCATCGAAATGGCACATCCATCACCATCAAAAGATACATCAGTAATTTTACCTTCAGACGCTTGAATGTATAATGTCAGACGATCCCCACACAATGGATTAAATCCTTGTTTCATCAAACTAGGGTTGGACATCACTCCTACACAACGGGGTTTACGACCATGGTCTAAAATGACCTGCTGATAAAGTTCTCGAATATCGGACATTATTCCTCACCAAAAATTGTCAATACTGCTTGAACACCGTCTACTAGTCGATCAATGTCAGAACGCGTCGTATGCACAGCGAATGATGCACGTACTGTAGCTGGAACTGCTAAACGCTTCATTAGAGGCATGGCACAGTGATGACCAGCACGAACAGCTAAGCCTTGATCGGCTAAAATAGTCGCAATATCGTGCGGGTGAGCCTGCTTGAGCGTAAATGATATAATGCCAATTTTGTTAGAGGATGTTCCGTGAATAGTGAGACCATTAAAAGACGATAAACGATCAGTCGCATACGCCAATAAATCTTGCTCATGCGCCATGATCTTATCAATACCAATCGAATGAATAAACTGGAGCGCTGCCGACAAACCAATAACACCAGCAATATTGGGAGTTCCTGCTTCAAACTTATGCGGCAAGACATTAAACGTGGTTTTTTCGAATGAAACTGTTTCAATCATATCACCACCAGTATGGAAGGGTGGTAACCGTTCTAGCCAGGCTTGCTTACCATACAATACACCAACACCTGTTGGTCCATAGGCTTTATGCCCTGAAAAAGTATAAAATTCACAATCTAATTGCGTAACATCGATAGGAACGTGTGAAGGAGCTTGCGCACCGTCAATAATGACAGGAATATCCTTCTCGTGGGCATCTTGAATCATCACCTGAATAGGATTGATAGTTCCCAGTGCATTAGAGACATGGAGTAAGACCACTGCTTTAGTCTTGCTTGACAATAATGCACGATAAGCCTCTAGGTCCAACTCACCATTATCAAGAATAGGGATAATTTTTAATACCGCACCGGTCGCCTCACAAGCCATTTGCCAAGGCACTATGGTTGAATGATGAGCCATCACTGACATCACTACTTCATCACCCGCTGAGAGCAGAGACTGACCAAAACCATGCGCAATACAATTCATCGACGCTGTTGCGCCACTGGTGAAGACTATCTCTTCATTCGCTTTAGCATGAATAAAATGACGCACCTCTTGACGACACGCCTCATAGCGAATGGTTGCCTCATGAGATAGAGCATACACTCCACGATGTACATTCGCGTTATGATGAGCATAGTAGTCCTGAATTGTGTCAATCACACAGGCAGGCTTTTGGCTAGTAGCCGCTGTATCAAGGTAAATCAATGAAGGCGTTTCACCAGTGTCCTGAGTTAACAAAGGAAACTGATGACGCATCTTATCTGCGTCTAGCTTAAACTCAGCCAGTTCTGTCATAACGTCGCTCCTGTTAATGTGGCATAACGCGATACTTTTTCCATCATGGCATAACGTACTCGATCTAAGCAGACACCTGTTGGCACATTTTCCAGCAACGCATCAACGTAGCTATGTAATAATAGAGCGCGTGCTAGTGATTCTGACATGCCTCGACTACGACAATAAAAAACTGCTCGAGGATCAAGTTGCCCAACAGTAGCGCCATGAGAACACTTCACATCGTCTGCATCAATTTCAAGCTGAGGACGAATGTAAGCCTTAGCTCCAGGGGACAGTAATAAATTATTATTTGTTTGATCGGCAGTCACTGAAGCAATAGCAGCATCCACTTGTGCCTTACCGCTAAACACTGAAACCCCTCGGTCATCAACTAAATTACGAAAGAATTGTTGACTCACGGTATGTGATGCCTGATGGTTAACTAAAACATGCGTATCGATATGCTGACAACCAGTCACATGCGAAAACCCAATGAGCGAACAAGATGCTGCATTATCTCTAAGGTCAGTCGTTAGAGCGTTACGTGACAAACCAGCTCCCAATTGAGCAGCACAGTGCATCCACTCGGAATCTCGTTGCTGGTCCATACGAGTCTGTGTCACATAGGTGACCGTGTCCGCATAACGCTGTAGCTCGTAATGATTCAGCTTAGCATTGGCTGCCAACACAATATCAGTGACTTGATTATGAAAAACTGTCACTCCAGCCTCAGAAATACCTTCTTGTAATAGAGATAATGAGGCACTTTCACCTAATTCAATGCGCAACGCTGTGTGATGCATAGTGTGCATAGATGCACCTGAAAAATAATGCAGTAGTTGCATAGGCCTCTCAACAATCACACGTGGTTTAACACACAAAGTCATATGGTGCGTCAATAGTCCTGCGTTCAGTTGAACAAGTGGATCGGTCGTCAACTGCGCCTTATTAAAAAAATCATCAACATTGGATGAAGACACCTCATGATTAAAACGCACTTCCATATACTGCTCGAGATACTCTAAATCACTATGCTCAGAAGAAAGACATCCATCTATGAATACTAAAGAAGCGACTCCTGCGGCTTTAAAGGATAGTACTTGCTCGAAATCCGCGATGGAATGACCATTGGTATCTGGCAAATTTAACTGTTGTTGAGACAAATGGGATAAAGGCGAATACTTCCAAGCCTCATTACGACGAGTCGGAAACCCCTGAGCTAAAAATGCCTCTAAGGCTAGCACCTGCTGTTCCCGAAAATCGAGTAACACTGGGTTATTCTCACGAGCAAGCAGCGCTTGTAACTGCTCAGCATCCCAAGCTGTTGTTACTTCCAAAACACTCATGCATGACTTCCTTCGGTTTGATAAGCTGCGTAACCATTTTTTTCCAACTCAATAGCCAATGACTTATCACCGGAATCAACAATACGACCATCAATTAAGACGTGTATGTAATCAGGCTCTATGTAATCTAATAACCGTTGATAGTGTGTTACCAAAATGATAGCGCGCTCAGTCGAACGCATCCGGTTAACACCGTCAGAAACAATACGTAGTGCATCGATATCTAAACCTGAATCGGTTTCATCCAAAATGGCTAACTTTGGTTGTAACAACGCCATTTGAAGAATCTCATTACGTTTTTTCTCACCGCCTGAGAAACCCGCATTGACCGCGCGCTTTAAAAAAGACTCGTCTAAGCCAACATATTTGATTTCAGACTTAACCATCTTCATAAAATCAAAACTATCCAACTCAGACTCACCACGCTGAACTCGTAGACTGTTCACTGCAGCCTTTAAAAAATAAAGATTATTGACTCCTGGAATTTCAACAGGGTATTGAAAAGCTAAAAACACACCAAGAGCAGCACGCTCCTCAATCGACAAATCTAGCAAAGACTGGTCTAACACTTTGACATGACCTGATAGAACCGTTAGATCCTCACGACCCGCCAAGGTGTTCGCAAGCGTACTTTTACCAGACCCGTTAGGGCCCATGATAGCATGGACTTCACCCGCTTTTACTGACAAGTCTAGGCCTTTTAAAATTTCGCGATCACCCACATTGACGCATAACGATTGAATATCTAACATAACTCCCCCTCTAACCCACGCAGCCTTCTAGGCTAACTTCAATTAACTTTTGTGCCTCTACGGCAAATTCCATTGGTAATTCATTAAAGACTGTTTTACAAAACCCATTCACGATGAGCGACACAGCATCTTCTTCATTAATGCCTCGCTGCTTTAAATAAAACAGCTGATCTTCACTAATTTTCGACGTTGTCGCCTCATGCTCGATATGGCTAGTATCATGACCGGCCTCGATGTAAGGAAACGTATGTGCTCCACATTCTGACCCTAGTAGTAATGAATCACATTGCGTAAAATTACGTGCATACTTTGCTGTCGGTGCCATACGCACCAATCCACGATAACTATTTTGACCATGACCTGCTGAAATACCTTTAGAAATAATGGTACTACTCGTGTGTGCACCTAAGTGGACCATCTTAGTCCCAGTGTCAGCTTGTTGGTAATTATTCGTTAAAGCCACTGAATAAAACTCACCGACAGAATGGTCGCCCTTGAGAATCACGCTGGGATATTTCCAAGTAATTGCTGATCCTGTCTCGATTTGTGTCCATGAGACTTTTGAATGTTCACCACGGCATGCCGCACGCTTTGTGACAAAATTATAAATACCACCTTTACCATTCTCGTCGCCAGGATACCAATTCTGGACTGTTGAATATTTAATCGATGCGCGATTCAAAGCAACTAGCTCAACAACCGCTGCATGAAGTTGGTTTTCGTCACGCATCGGAGCAGTACACCCTTCTAAATAACTAACGGTTGCATCATCGTCAGCTATGATCAAGGTTCTTTCAAATTGGCCCGTATTCAACGCATTAATGCGAAAATAGGTTGATAGTTCCATAGGACAACGAACACCTTTTGGAATATAAACAAATGAACCATCGCTAAACACCGCTGAATTAAGCGCTGCGAAATAATTATCACGATAGGAAACCACAGTGCCTAGATACTCTTCAATCAATTCAGGATGCGTCTGTACTGCTTCTGAAAAAGGACAAAACACCACGCCAGCTTCCTGCAAAGTATCTTTAAAAGTGGTGGCGACAGAGACACTATCAAAAACAGCATCTACAGCAACTCCAGCTAAACGTGCACGCTCGTGTAATGGCACACCTAACTTTTCGTAAGTTTCCAGTAATTGAGGGTCGACCTCGTCTAAACTTTGCGGACGATCTGCAGCAGATTTAGGTGCTGAGAAATAACTAATCGCCTGGTAATCAATGGGCTCGATATTTAGGCGCGGCCAATCTGGCTGCTCTAATGTTAGCCAGTGGCGATAGGCCTTTAATCGCCACTCCAACATGAATGTAGGCTCATTTTTTTTAGCGGAGATCCAACGAACAACATCTTCATTTAAACCTGGAGGTAACGACTCTGCCTCAATGTCTGTTACAAAACCATGCTCATAGCCTTTTTGTATAGCATCAATCACTACTTGATTTTTTGAACTCATAACGACTCTCCTTGAAGACAGCTTGATAACATAGGTTGATGAAACATAGGAAATTCAACTGAAGACAATGAGGGAGGCATCATTTGCTGGAGGGAAATATCTGCTAATAACTGGACCATCTGCTCATTAACCACTTTCCAGTTAGGGCGAAACTCACAACGCCCTTGCAAAGAGCAATCTGAACCAACAGAGACACATTGCGTCAATTGTACATCACCCTCTATGGCACGAATCACATCCAGTAAGCGGATATCCGTTAACGGTCTTGCCAATCGATAGCCACCTTTTGAGCCACGCTCTGAGATAACCAGCCGAGCTGCGCATAATAATTTCAAGCATTTGCTAACTGTACTGGTCGCCAAACGTGTGCGCTCAGCCATCATTGTTGCTGAATGAAAACGCACATCGGCTCCTCCCATCATAGCTAGAATAATCACCGAATAATCTGATAACTTGCTGATTTGTAACATTTTTTATATCCAACTGGAGTAAAAATACCGCTTGGAAGCATATAGTACTATTTTAGTCCACTATTGCAAGCATATTTGACACTAAAAAGTGAGCAATCTCTCACAGAAAATACAAATCTGCGCTATTCATCCACCTAAAAAATCAGTCCCGATAGACTAAGAACGAGACTTACCGTCAGATTTTGAAGAGGCGCTTCGCTTTGCCGGTCGACCCTTACTACCCACCGGTCTTCCCGCTCCGGAAGCACGTCTTGATGAAGCACCACCACTATTATTAGATCGTCTAGGGCCACCTCGCGAGCGACCTCCAAAAGATCGTGATCCGCGCTGATGACGACGCGAGCTCTTCTCTTCTGGCTCAGCCATCACATCTTGATCAGGCAAAGGGTTTGACTCCTCTACAAGATAAGCTAATGCAGCTGCAATATCCTGAACGTCACAATCACCTTGTGCCACAATATCCTCTACGATATTAAGATACGGGTGATACTTATTACTCTTCTTGATAATATTGACCACTTTTTCAGCTAATTGTTGACGACGAAGCTCACCCATCTCTTCAACTGATGGCGCAGAGATAACTGGAATAGGTTGCTTCATTACCTGCTCTATCGCCTTTAACAGATGATGCTCTCGAGAAGAGACAAACAAAAAAGCTTTACCTTGTCGGCCCGCTCGACCCGTTCGACCGATTCGATGTATGTAGGACTCAGGATCACAAGGTATGTCATAGTTGAAGACATGCGTAATACGATCGACATCAATTCCTCGTGCCGCAACATCCGTCGCCACAACGATATCTAAAGAACCTTTCTTTAAGCGACCCAACACCTTTTCACGCATGGATTGACTCATATCACCATTTAGAGCTGCGGCTGCATAACCACGTGCTTGTAATTTTTCTGCCAACTCTGCCGATAGTGTTTTCGTACGAGCAAAAATAATAGCACCGTTCACAGGTTCGACTTCTAAAAGTCGCGTCAATACATCCAATTTCTGAGTACGCGAAACACGAATGCAATACTGGTCGATGGCACTCACCGAGCTTTCTTGAGGCTTAATGTGTACTTTTTTGGGATGATTCAAGTACCTCTTGGCAATATTTTGAATAGCCGGTGGCATAGTCGCAGAAAAAAGCGCTGTTTGATGCTCACCAGGCACCTGCTCTAGTATCCATTCCACATCCTCTTTAAAACCCATCTTTAGCATTTCATCCGCTTCATCCAAAACCAAAGTTTGAAGGGCATCCATTTTTAGCGTTCCTCGGCGTAAATGATCCATCACACGACCCGGTGTACCGACAATCACGTGACTGCCACGTTTTAACGCTTTTAGTTGTACTTGATAATCTTGCCCACCGTAGATCGGTGTAACAAAAAATTTAGACAGTTTTTTAGAGTAACTTTTGAAAGCCTCCGCTACCTGAATAGCTAACTCACGCGTCGGAGCGATTACCAAGGCTTGAGGCTGACAAATTTTAATGTCCATGTTCGCCAAGATAGGTAACGCAAAGGCGGCTGTTTTTCCGGTTCCGGTTTGTGCTTGAGCGAGCACATCGTCACCTGCTAAGAGCAAAGGAATACTGCTTTCTTGGACAGGAGTCGGAGTTTCGTAACCTAGCGCAGATAACGTGGCCAATAAGGTGGAAGGCAAACCCAAGTCTGCAAATGTTTGATTAGTTGACATAAAATATTCTCTTAATTCAATGGTCTATGTAAAAATTTAGACGCAGATAATGGGCTGCGCCACGGCCGATCACAATCACTGTTATCCGTATGGTTGCCATTCCTTGCTGAGTCACCTCAAGATGGCACGGTACGCTATTCAGTCAAGAAAAACTGCGGGACATTAAAGGTGAAGCGAGTATACGGTGACTTCCATCAAATGTCACTTTTTAGACAAAACTTTTTATCCAACCCCGCCACTGGACAGGCACTATTATGCCGATCATAATAACCAAAATTCAGGAGATCCCCACATGCATTCAGATACTTATCCCATCACTCGCCGTGTGTCTATCATTAGTGGTGCGGTTAACTTACTTCTTGCAATAGGTAAAATAATCATCGGATACGTTGGCTACTCACAGGCACTGATTACAGACGGTATTCACTCCTTGTCTGATGTTATCAGCGATGGTCTCGTCGTATTTGCAGCCAAAGCCAGCATTCAAGCCCCAGATAACGAGCACCCCTACGGCCATCATCGCATAGAAACCATCGCTGTGATTGTCATTGCTTTGGTGTTACTGGTGGTGGGTGTTTCTTTCCTGTACCCCGCACTCACCCAACTAATACACGGGGCAAGGTTCACACAACCGAGTAAATTTGTATTAATCATGGCAGCTATCTCTGCGCTGACCAATGAAGTGTTATTCCACTTCTGTTTGCGACAAGGGCAAAAGATCCAATCATCATTACTGATTTCTAATGCTTGGCATAATCGCAGCGATGCATTGATCTCTCTGATTGTTATCGTCAGCCTGATTGGAGGATATATTGGATGGCCGTTTCTAGATGCCGTTGCAGCGTCCATCATCTCGCTCATTATTATTGGCGTCGCAGTTAAAATGCTGTGGAAGAGTGTGAATGAGCTGATTGATGCTGCAACTGATCCTGAAACCATCAATACCATCCAGCGCAATATCGAACAAACACCCGGTGTCATTGCAGTGCATAATCTAAGAACACGCCATCACGGACACCGTATTTTTGTTGACGTACACGTACAAGTCGATGGATACATCAGCGTGTCTGAAGGTCATTTCATAGCAGATA
>TARA_B100001093_G_scaffold229961_1_pt1 | contig 21924 bp, 20 predicted proteins | sample TARA_B100001093 | Tara Oceans TARA_B100001093 (sample SAMEA2623116) | marine metagenome | biome: marine biome (ENVO:00000447); feature: surface water layer (ENVO:00002042); material: "saline water (ENVO:00002010), including plankton (ENVO:xxxxxxxx)" | depth 5 m | reverse complement strand
GATCTCGTTATGATGGAATCAAAGTTTCCAAAGGATGCTATGGAAACTTTTGAAAAAATGGAGAACTACGGCAATCCTTGGGGTCTATCCCCGCAGGATAGAGAAAACTGGATGGAGGGGTTTGACGTTCCGTTGATGCGCGAAAAGAAAAATGCTGATGTATTATACTGGGCTGGGTGCAGTGGCGCCTATGACTCAAGAGGCAGGGACATATCTCAGTCAGTTGCCAATATCATGAATGAAGCTGGAGTTGATTATGCCTGCCTAGGGAACGAAGAGACATGCACTGGAGATTCTGCAAGGAGGATTGGTAATGAGTACCTTTTTCAGACAATGGCAGAGCAGAACAAGGAAACTTTTGATCAATATAATTTTAAGAAAATAGTCACACAATGTCCTCATTGCTTTACAACTTTAAAGAATGATTATGCAGAAATGGGAATTGAGCTTGACGTGGTTCATCACTCACAATTCATCGATGAATTGATCAATGAAAAGAGAATACAACCAAAGCCATATATTGATGAGGATATTACATTTCACGATCCATGTTATTTGGGAAGACATAATGATGAATATGATGCACCGAGGAATGTATTGCAGTCTGTATTAAAAGAAGGCAATATAAAAGAGATGGAGCAGTCTAAATCGGAGAGTTTTTGCTGCGGAGCCGGTGGAGGTAATATGTGGTATGAGATAAAAACAGGGGATAGAATAAATCAGAACCGAGTAGGCCAGGCAGTTGATACAAATGCAAAAACAATTGCTGCCGCATGCAATTTTTGTAATATTATGTTAGAAGATGGAGTAAAGACAACCGGAAATGAGGAAAACATAAAAGTTATAGATATTGCGGAAATGGTTTCAAAAAGTTTAGGCTAATATTAACTTTTTTCAATTCAATTATTCTTTCAAACCAATCTCAGTCAATCTTTCATCAAGGTATTGCCTTGCAGTATACTCATCAGATAATTGAATAGCGTCTCTTGGATGAAGAAAGAGAGGCATTGAATATCGACTCACATTAGATATTACACCACTTGGGTTTATAACCTGGTGAGTTGTAGAAGGATAATATCCACCAGAAGCCTCCTGAAGCATGTCTCCAGTATTTATTGCAAGGCATCCTGGGTCGCAAGAGACGTCATGCCAGGATCCATCAGTGCCTTGAACTTGGAGTCCTGGCTGTGTCCCAGAAACGAGTACTGTTATGAGATTTATGTCCTCATGTGCTGCACCACGTATCTCACCTTTTTGCTCATTACCATCTAAAGGTGGGTAGTGGATTACTCTTAGAAGATTTGTTTTACTGTCTTGAATCATTCTATCAAGAGGCATTGAGAATTTTGAAGTAATTTTCTTAGGAGTCTCGTCCTGTACCCAACTTAAAAGAGTAGATGTAAGATCAAGTAGTTGATTAAATAGAATCCTAGTCGCACTGGATATCTCTTTCGGATATTTACCCCATAAATATATATGGTAGAACTCTTTTAGATCTTTTAACGCCTGACCTTTGGCATTTTCAGTCTGAAAAGGGAAATACCCATCTTGGTCATGTTTATTAAAAAGATATTTACTTTTACTCTCTGAATTAAAAAATTCAGCCCACTCTTTATATACAGTATCAATAAGGTCTTTGTCGATTGGATGGTCGGTGAGGACGCTAAAACCGGTATGTTTTAGTGATCTTGTAAATTCAGAAGGAGCATTGGCGTCTTTATAATTTACCTTTTTGACATTCATAAATGATTCTTGGGTTTAACCCTCTAGGCTCACCAGTTCGATTCCCACTTCTTTGGCCCGTTCTTTTATCCTTTGGTCTCGATAAAGTTCGTTATAGAAAATGATCTTTATTCCAGAATTGGCAATTAATTTAAAGCAATTATAGCAAGGCGATGCGGTTACATAGATTTCAGACCCATCGATTTTGACACCATTCTTAGCTGCTTGTACAATAGCATTTGCTTCAGCGTGAGAAGTTCGAATGCAATGCCCATCAACCATTTCACAACCTGCTTCATTACAATGAGGGAGGCCTTTGATGCTTCCATTATAGCCAGTGGACAGTAATGTTTTATCTCTAACGATTACTGCTCCAACATGTTTTCTATCGCATGTAGATCTGGTAGACACTTCTTTCGCAATATTCATGAAATAAGTTTCCCAACTGACTCGTTCTTTAGTCATCTCTTTTTTCTCTTTTACTGTATATCTTAACTGCATACCGCGGTTCGCCATAATAAATTTTTTTAGCGACTTGTGCAAGTTGCGCTGTAAGAATTAGGTACGCCCAAGTGGGAACCGTAACACTGGCACAGCCCTTAATGATTACTTTTTTATTTTTATATTGGTCAAGTTCGAGTTTGTCAATTTTTCGACGAAATGATTTTTCACGAATGATTCCTTCATCTAGAAAATCATCTAATAAGACCGTTTCCATTCAAAAATAACCTTTTATAGTTGAGAGCGAAGTACAAAACATGTCAATATCTGACTTATCATTATATATATAAATACTCAAACGTGCCACAGAATTCTCCTTCAGACTAGAAAGAAGAGGTTGGGCACAGTGATGACCAACTCTAATTGCAATGTTATCTTCATTAAGGAACTGTGCTAGATCATGAGCATGAATTCCATCTAAATTGAAGCTTATGACACCTGCTCTATTCTTGGGCGAGCCGAGTACCTTTAAACCTTCAATTTGTGACATCTTTTCAAGGGCATAATTTGTTAGTTCTGACTCATGTTTGGTTATGTTTTCCATCCCTATGTCATTTAGATAATCAATTGCTGCGCTTAGCCCAACGGCTTGGACAAAGTTTGGTGTTCCAGCTTCAAATTTATATGGTACTTCATTCCACGTAGATGATAGCATGGATACGTTTTCAATCATTTCACCGCCACCCATAAATGGGTTCATTTCTTCAAGTAGTTCCATCTTTCCCCATAATGAACCAATACCAGTCGGCCCAAGCATTTTATGTCCAGAAAATGCATAAAAATCGCAGCCTAGATCTTGAACATCAATAGACTGATGTGGTATTCCCTGTGCACCATCAACAATAAATAAAGCACCGATTTCTTTGGCAATGCGTGCAATGTTATTGATAGGATTTATAGTTCCTAGAACATTCGATACGTGTGTAAGTGCTATGATCTTTGTGGCGGGAGTAAAGTATTTTTCAGGATCAGAAAGATCGAGCTCGCCTCTGTTATTAATGGGTATGAACTTTAGATTGGCACCAGTTCTTTTAGATGCCATTTGCCATGGTACAAGATTTGCATGGTGTTCCATTTCAGAAACAAGAATATCATCTCCAGGACCAAGAGAATTATCTAAAGTGTGTGCTAGGAGGTTTATCGATTCGGTAGTCCCACTTGTGAAAATAATCTCTTTTTCAGATGCTGCATTAATGAAGTCTGATATATTTTTTCTAGAATTTTCAAACTTTTCTGTAGCCTTGCTCCCTATATCATACAAAGCTCGATGCACATTTGCGTTGGAGTCAGTGTACATTGCCATAACAGCATCAAGAACCTGTTTTGGTTTCTGTGTAGTAGAGGCATTATCTAAATAGACTAGGTCTGAGTCATTAAATATTGGGAAATCTGATTTTAACGAATCTTTTGGTAAGGCCATTAGAACATACCAAGTTCAAGTTGTGCAGCCTCACTCATCATATCTCTGGTCCACATAGGTTCCCAAACTAGTTCAACAGAGACATTATCTATACCTTCAAGTCCGTTGATCTTCCGGTCGACTTCATCAGCTATAACTGGTCCCATACCACAACCAGGTGCTGTTAAGGTCATTTTTATGCTAACCTCTCTCCCAGACTTACCATTTTCTATTGATAAATCATATATCAGACCAAGCTCAACTATATCTACAGGTATTTCGGGGTCATAGCATGTTTTTAGTTGGTCCCAAACTTGTTTTTCTATATCACCTGATGGTTCGAAGGAGTTCTCTTCAGGTACGTCAATGCCTAGTGCATCTGCATTTTCTGCCTTGATTTGAACCATATTTCCATTGATTATGACTGTATAATTTCCACCAAGTGCTTGAGTGACCTTAACTAAGTTACCTGCGAGCAACCTAACTTCATCACCAGAGGGTACCATGTAGGCATCTACATCACGAAGTAATCGAATCGATTCGGAATTGGCAGGGTTCATTTTATGAGGCCATGTATTTTTTCAACGGCACTAGAAAATCCATTTGTTCTTTGACTGGTTATTATTTTTTCTAGACCAATTGAACGTAGTATATCCTGACTCGTCATTTTAAGGATATCATCCACATCTTGGTTTGTAAATACTTTTTCTAAGATCGTTAAAAGTCCCTTTACTATGAGTGCGTCAGAATCAGTTCGAAATGAATATGTGTCATTACCATTTGAGTCAGCGACAACCCATGCTCTTGACGTGCATCCACTTATCTTATTCACATCTATTTTTTCGTTATCATTCAACTTTTCTGATTCTTTTGCCATATCCATCAATTGGACAAACTTGTCTTTTGGATCTTCAAAAAGCATGAAAATCTCACCTAGCTCATTTAATTGTTCTTGGATATTCATCAGTTGTGATTTTCGAGCCATTTATTGAAATATTTTATGATTTGGTCTCTAATTTTTTCATTCTCTACAGTCTCAATAATTTCTGATGCAAATCCATGGACCAATAGTGCTGTTGCAGATTCCGTATCAATACCTCGTGATTTAATGTAAAAGAGAGCATCTTCTTCAAGGGCTCCAGTTGTTGAACCGTGTGAGCACTTTACATCATCTGTGTATATTTCAAGTTGTGGATTGGAATTCATCAGAGCGTTTTTAGATAATAATAAATTTTTATTTGACTGGTTAGAGTCAGTCTTTTCTGCTCCATTATGCACCACGGTTCTTCCATTGAAAACCCCAGATGAGTGATCTTTTAATATTGATTTAAAGTTCTGACAGCTATTGCAGTTAGGGGCATGGTGGTTTGTAACAATATTTACATCTAGGTGTTGATTACTATTTGATAAACTGAGACCATTGATGGAAGAAGACGCTCCTCCACCAGCTAGATCTGAAAAGATATTCATTCTACCCAATTCGCCACCTTTTGCGAATTGAACAAATGTATAGTTTGAATCTCTTTGTTGTTTTACATGGAGGTTTCCCATATTTATCGTCGTTTTAGAATTATTTTGAATTCTCACATGATCAAGCCTAGCATTATCATCAATACTTATTATCATGGATTCGTTTAATAGGTGCCCACTACATTCCCCAACATGTTGTTCTAAAAGTGTAATTGAGCTTGAACGCTTTAAATCTATGTAGACTCTTGGAGAGGTCATTAACTTCTGGTCACCAGAGCTAATGAATAGTATTCTTAGTGGAGCAGTAATTTCAATTCCTTGGCCGACAACAATACAAATTCCGTTGTCCATAAATGCTGTGTTCAATAGGTCGAAAGGTGACTTATCTGGCTGTGATATCGCCCAATCTTTTTGTTTCAAGTACTCTAGATTAGATAGCAGTTCGATACCCTCTGGTAAAGATGAGAGGTTTTGTTGAAAATGGCCATTGTAGATAACAATTGTGTGAAAAGATCCAAATCCATATTGGGACAGATCGATTTTTTCTTTAGGTCCATCGTGTACTTCGGTTATCCTAAAATCATTCTTTTTGATGCTCGATAAACTTGTATGCCTCCAGCCTTCAAGATTTCTATTAGGTAGACCGATATCTATAAAGTTTTCAAAGGCTTTTTTTCTAACAAGGTCTAATTCTCTTGAAAAGTACTTTTTACTGAGTATTTTATTAAATTCAGTTACAAGGTAGTTTGGGACTAATGTTCTAGCCATTGATATCCTTTTTCTTCTAACTCGAGCGCTAGTTCTTTGCCTCCAGACCGGACGAACTTACCGTCAATCAAAACATGTACAACGTCTGGCTCAATATATCTAAGTAACCGTTGATAGTGAGTTATCACAAGAAAAGATCGACATGGGTTTCTATATTTATTGACTCCATTTGCAATTATTTTAAGAGCATCTATATCGAGGCCGGAGTCTGTCTCGTCCATTATCGCAAGTTCTGGTTCTAAAGTAAGCATTTGGAGTATCTCATTCCGCTTTTTTTCACCGCCCGAAAACCCTTCGTTTACTGCTCGCTGAAGATAGGAAGTATCCATATCCAAATCGATCAACTTTTTCTTTACAAGCTTTAAAAATTCAGCAGCATTTAATTCTTTCTTACCAGCATCCTTTAGTTTTGCATTTAATGCAGCCTTCAAAAAGTAGGTGTTATTCACTCCAGGCATAACTACAGGATATTGGAATGACATGAAAATACCAGCCAACGCTCTGCGTTCGATTGACCAATCCAATATGGATTCATTCTTGTATAAAATATCACCATTGGTGATGGCATATCCATCCTTACCCGTGATCAAATTTGAAAGAGTACTTTTTCCAGATCCATTGCGACCCATTATGGCATGTATCTCACCAGGATTTATACTAAGGTCGATGCCTTTTAATATGATTTTATCATCGACTCCAGCATGAAGATTCTTCACATTGAGCATTCTATTCTTTCCTCATTAACCAACACTGCCTTCCAGAGTAACTTCCATTAGTTTTGTTGCTTCTACAGCAAACTCCATTGGTAATTCATTAAATACTTCTTTACAAAAACCATTAACTATCATTGATACAGCATCTTCTGATGAAATTCCTCTTTGGTTGCAATAGAATAATTGATTTTCCCCAATATTAGATGTAGTAGCCTCATGCTCCATTTGGGCAGATGGGTTTCTAACATCTATATAAGGGAATGTGTGTGCCCCGCATTTATCTCCTATTAGGATAGAGTCACACTGCGAAAAGTTTCTGGCATGTTCAGCACCTTTCATTATCTTCACTTCTCCTCGATATGTTTGCTGACCCATACCTGCCGAGATTCCCTTTGAAATAATAGTACTCTTGGTGTTTTTTCCTAGGTGTATCATTTTAGTACCAGTATCAGCTTGCTGGTGGTTATTTGTTACGGCCACTGAATAAAACTCACCTACAGAACCGTCACCCTTAAGAATGCATGATGGGTATTTCCAGGTCACAGCCGATCCAGTTTCAACCTGAGTCCAAGAAATTCTAGAGTTCTCTTCCAGGCAAGTTCCTCTCTTTGTGACAAAATTGTAGATTCCACCTTTACCAGTTTCAGGATGCCCGGGATACCAATTTTGAACAGTAGAATATTTTATGGTAGCGTCTTTATGTGCTACCAATTCTACAACAGCAGCATGTAACTGATTATCGTCTCTCATCGGGGCTGTACAACCTTCAAGATAGCTAACATGGCTACCTTCGTCGGCAATAATTAAAGTTCTTTCGAATTGTCCAGTGTTAGCTTCATTTATCCTAAAATAAGTTGATAGCTCCATTGGACAACGGACACCTTTGGGAATGTAGACAAAAGAGCCATCTGTAAATACAGCAGAATTAAGAGACGCAAAATAATTATCGGTGTAGGGTACAACCGTTCCCAGATACCTTTTAACTAGGTCTGGATAATCTTGGACAGCCTCTGAAAAACTGCAAAATATTACGCCTGCTTTTTTTAGATCTTCTTTGAAAGTTGTAGCTATGGATACGCTGTCAAAAACTGCATCAACAGCTACTCCAGATAACATTTTTTGTTCTTCAAGGGGTATACCCAATTTATTGTATGTATCTAATAATTGAGGATCAACTTCATCGAGACTTGCAAGCTCCTTTTTTTTGGGTGCTGAAAAATAGCTTATTGCCTGATAGTCAATATCTGGATATCCAATATTCGCCCACTTGGGTTCTTTTTTCTTAAGCCAGTGGCGATAAGATTTTAAGCGCCAATCCAGTAGCCACTTTGGCTCCTTTTTCTTCTTTGATATTGTCCTGATTACACTTTCATCTAACCCAGGCGGGATTGTCTCAGATTCAATATCTGTTACGAAACCATATTCGTAGTCCTTCTCTAGATTTGAGTCAATTATTTTTTGTTCATTAGACATAGTGATTTTAATGTGTTTTTATAAGGTTTTATGCGGAAAAACTAGTTCCGCACCCGCATGTGCGCTCAGCATTAGGGTTCTTTATTTTGAATCCTCCGTTGAGTAAGTCAGCTGAATAGTCTATTTCAATATCTTTTAGATAGAGCCAACTCTTTATATCGCAAATTATGGTGAGACCATTTGATTGAAACTCTTTATCGAATTCACTTTTTTGATTTTCAAAGTCCATCTTATATGTCATTCCTGAACAGCCACCACCTTCAACTGACATTCGCAAATAATGACCCTCTTTTCCATCTGCTGCCATAACGGTTGATAATTGTTTAACTGCAGATTTAGTTACCGATATGGAAGCATTTTTAAATTCAGACTGTTTTTCTTCTATTGATTTATCTTCAATTGCGCTAGTCATTTAATCCCACTCAGTTTTAATTTTTTGTGTTTTTTTTGTATTGTTAACAGCATCAAAGCCTAATTTTTCACGAGCATCATCTGTCATCATTTTTGGATTCCATGGGGGGTCAAAGGTTATTTCAACGTCTACTGTTTCAACCTCTCCTAACTTTACAACTTTAGATTTAATATCATTTGCCATTTGCTGCCCCATGCTGCAACCAGGTGTTGTTAATGACATTATTATGTTGACTTTCTTTTTAGGTGACTCATCATTGGATATGCTTATGTCATAAATTAGGCCAAGGCTCCAGAGGTCTAGAGGTATCTCCGGGTCGTAGCAGTTCATTAGGACTTCAACAATGTTTTCTCGTAAGCTTATCAATGTGTTACCTCAGCAAGTGTCATATTATTGAACATCGCTCGTATAGAATCATTAATGCGATTGATTGGAGTTCGGATTGTACATCCATCCATTTGTTCACATCCTGAGTCAAAATAGCAATCCATAATTCCCATGGGACCTTCTATTATTTCAAATAATTCAGTCATCTTTATGTTTTTTGGATCTATTGACAGACGATAACCGCCGCGAGGGCCTTTAACCGCATCTATGATGTCTTTTTTTGCGAGGCGCTGCAATACTTTTGCAAGAAGTTCTTGGGGAACACTATAGGTTTGCGCTAATTCTTTGGCTGAAGTCAATTTACCCATATCTTGACCATGGAAATGGCGTAGCGCTATAAGAGCATATTCAACTTTTCTACTAATCTTTAACATATTTATCTAATCCCTATAAGAATTTAGATAGCTTAGTCGAGTTTATACAACATCAATTTACGACTAAATTTGTCGTATATAATTTAATTGACTTTAATTAAATAGGGCCTTTTATCAGTTATATGACCTATCACCTTAGGTTTACCATCCATTTGTTCAATATACGATTTTGCATCTTTAATTGGCATGGAAATCAGTAGTCCTCCAGATGTTTGAGCATCAGCTGAGAGCAATTCTTCAGTTTTACTAAGATCTTTACTAAATACTACAACCTCATTTACAGATTTTAGATTTCTTTTCGTTCCTCCTGGAATGATTCCTGACATTGCTAGCTCAATGGCAGAGTCAAGAAATTCTAGATCTTGAAAATTGATCTCTGAAGAAACTCCACTGTTTTTACACATTTCCTTAAGATGTCCCAATAGTCCAAATCCTGTAACATCGGTCACTGCATTAACATTGTAATTTAGAAGGCCATGAGCTGAATCTCTATTTAAAGAAGCCATTGACCTAATCGCTAATTCTATACTTTCTAATGGAGCTTTCCCTTTTTTTATTGCTGTAGCAATGATTCCAGTACCTAGAGGCTTGGTTAAGACCAAAGCATCTCCGACTTTAGCACCAGAATTTTTCCAAATTTTATCCTTTTGAATTTCTCCCGTAACCACAAGTCCATATTTTGGCTCTCTATCATCGACTGAATGACCACCCACGATTGGAATTCCAGCTTCATCAGCTTTGTCTGCTCCACCCTGTAATATTTCAGTAAGAACTTTTTTTGGGAGGTCGTTAATTGGGAAGCCAACAATATTTAAAGCAAATAATGGTTCACCACCCATCGCATATATATCTGATAGTGCATTTGCTGCAGCTATTTGACCAAATTGATAGGGGTCATCAACTACAGGTGTAAAAAAATCTACGGTTTGAATGATCAAATTTCCACTGTTCAGGCGCACTACCGCTGCGTCATCAGAGCCATCATGATCTATTACGACTGAAGGATATTTATTTATCTTTAGATCGCCCAGTACCTGGGCTAGGTCGTCAGGACCAATTTTGCATGCTCACCCTGAGCCATGGCTCAACGTTGTAAGTCTAACTTTATCTCTATCGTTCATCTTAGTTTTTATTTATTAATTTTATGTTTCATCTTCTGCAAGAGCGATGAGACCATCTTCCTCAGACAATGTGAATTCATCATTTTTATCCGGAATTAAGATTATTCCGAACATGCTGTCTTTATCCTTTTGATCGGCATGAATCTGTAAACCAAGTATTACTTCATTACGAAGTTTGGCAGCCTGAACACATTCACCATAGGGCATGGTAATTGTCTTTTTATCTTTAAAATCAAAATAGTAAGACGCTGGTTTGATATAAAGCTCACTACCTTCTGATTGGAACAGATCATCATAGACATCAAGAGCCATTGGTTCCTCGGAAACTTGGGCCATTATTTGAGAAACAAACTGGTTGGATACCATAAAATCCTCAACCCCGCTATTCAATATAATATCAATATTTTCACTATCCATGACCTCTGTTATCAGTTTAGGCCAATCTTTAGAATCAATGATGTTGTTTCCATCATCTTTTTTAGATATCAAGATCTGCCTAATTCGAATCAACATTGAAATGACATATGCATCCATTTCTTCAATTGTAGCTCCTCCAGGGGATAAGATCAAGATGCTATCAAAATCTTGAGGTTCTATATCATTCAGACTTTCAAGATTATTCAAATCTATTTCATTCATTGAAATACTTATATCTGGATACTTTTTATTAAGCAATTTTTTAGATGAATCCATTTCGGAGACCTTGGTAGATGCGTAAGTGCATAATTCAGAACCTTTTGGAAGGTAGCTACAAAGCTTTTCTAAAATAATTGATGTTTTTGTAGTCCAGTTCAGTAGAGCGACTCGGTGCGACCGAGGCTTTATAGTAGAAGAAGGTATGTCTGAAGCTGTTGATTTAAAAACTGGTTCTTTAAAATAGAAAATGGTTGAATCGTCTTCTGCAAAAATAATTAATTCATCATCATTCTCAACAAACATTTCCTTTGAAGGATTTAAAATGATATCACCCTTTGAGTTATGAATTCCCATTGGAGTACTACTCTTAAATCGATTTATGCTGTCACCAAAAGTTAACCTTTCACCCCATCCGTCATCAGGCTTATAAAAGTAAAACTCATTACCATCAAAGCCGACCATATCACTGTATACGATGGAAAGTCCATTGCGGCTAAGTGCCAATTGAGCAATCATTCTAGAAAGAACACTTACTTCGTTCAATGCTTTTACCACCCCATCTGAAATATTTTCTGCAAGATCCCTGTCTCGGTCTGAGTGTATTTCACACACTATTGGTGGGTGTGTTTCTCCATCGCAGACTGCAATAATGGACATGATTGATTTAAGGACTAGAGCGTCTGCAAGATTTCTTTCACTTTCTGGGCGCCAACTTGCAGCACTATTCATAATAATAACCGACTTGGCATTCTCTGCCATTACCTTTTTCAAGTTATTTATATTTGTGACAACCCCAGACCTAGTAATGACCCTTGTTGTCGCGAAGTCAGTTATATTGTCTCTGATGATGTTGTCCATCTCTTCTTTATCATCCTCAGCAAGTATGACAATCGATGCGTCGGGCTCTGACTCGTTGGCTTCGATAAGCTCGCGTATGACCTCTAGTATCCTATCTCCAAACCCAAGTATAAGAGTGTGCTCTGACTCAAGTACGAGGCTACGGCCACGTCTTAATTCATCAAGTTTTGCTTCAAACACGCTGGTTATGAATGCCACCATACTAGAAAAGAGAATCAGACCAACCATCACGGCCAAGATGGAGGTTAATTTTGCTATCCAGTTACTGTCTCCATCTGTTTCTGCTGCAGATCCTTCCATTACAGCAACATATACTCGCCAGGGAATTTCGCCCCAGCTACTCAGGGTTTCATCTGGTACAAAGGCATTTGCAATCAGTCGTACCACTACCATAATTAAAAATCCAATAAGGAACAATCCAAGAAGCGCTAGAAAGATAGACGAACTACCTCTTGACATAAAATTGTCCATTGAATATCGGATTCTCATTCCGATTGGATGTTTATTATTCATACTATATAATTTATTTATGGAGTACTTACAGTTAGGAATGTTAAAAAAAAATAGACATTAAAGGGGGAATTAATTTGTTTTTCGAATGCAAAGTGCCTCCTTAAATTGATACATATAATTTTTTGTAAATAGAGACCTTTGGTTTAAAATCATTATTAATATTTTAATTAGCATTATAGCTTAACAGATAGAACAGTAGGGATTATGGGAACAAATTTTAAAACAATTGATACGGCGGTAATACGGTTTGCTGGCGACTCTGGCGATGGAATGCAGTTAACTGGAGGACGATTTACTGAGACAACTGCTATAGTTGGGAATGACCTCAGTACTTTGCCTGACTTTCCTGCCGAGATTCGCGCACCTGCTGGATCTTTGGCTGGGGTAAGTGCTTTTCAACTAAAATTCTCCTCTAAGGATATACACACGCCTGGTGATAGACCAGATGTTCTGGTGGCAATGAATCCAGCAGCATTGAAAGTTCATCAGAAAGATCTTATACCGGGTGGGATAATGATTATAAATACTGATGCTTTTTCTAAGAAGAATTTAAAATTTGCAGGTTATGACACTAATCCAGTTGAAGATGGTTCTCTAGATGATTATTTCACTGTCATACCCATTGAAATGAATAAGATGGTTACAGCAGCATGTGAAGGTATGGACCTTTCAGGCAAACTGGTTTTACGAACAAAGAACTTCTTTGCTCTAGGGGTTCTATTTTATATGTACGACAGACCAATGGAAGCTACAGAAGAATGGCTTAAGAAAAAGTTTGCTGGTAAAGATGCGATCATTAAAGCGAACAAAACATCAATGCACACCGGATATAATTATGCTCATACAACTGAGATCTTCACAACAAGATATAAAGTCGAGAAAGCATCATTGCCGCCTGGGACATATCGGAATATAAATGGAAATTTAGCCACCTCTTTAGGACTTTTAGCGGCGTCTGAAAAATCAAATCTAGATTTATTTTTAGGAAGTTACCCTATAACACCAGCAAGTGACATATTGCATACTCTATCATCCTGGAAGCACTTTGGAGTAAAAACATTTCAGGCTGAAGATGAAATCGCTGGTGTTACATCAGCAATCGGTGCATCATATACAGGAAACCTTGCAATCACTACTACTTCCGGACCTGGTATTGCGCTCAAAGGAGAAGCATTAGGGCTAGCAGTGATGACAGAATTACCATTGGTTGTTATCAATGTTCAAAGGGGTGGTCCCAGTACTGGGTTGCCTACTAAAACTGAACAATCAGATCTTAATCAAGCCCTCTATGGCCGTAACGGTGAGGCACCTATGCCTGTTATTGCAGCTGCGACTCCTGGTGACTGTTTTTTTGCTGCCTATGAAGCTTGCAAAGCAGCACTCACACACATGACGCCGGTGATGCTTTTGACTGATGGATATCTTGCTAATGGGTCTGAACCATGGAATATACCTGATGTGGAAGCACTTGAACCAATTGATGTGAAATTTGCTAATGAGCCAAATGCAGATGGGGACTTTCTTCCCTACCTCAGAGATGAAAAGACTTTGGCGAGGCCCTGGGCGATCCCTGGTACTCCAAAACTTGAGCATAGAGTAGGAGGTATTGAAACCGCAGAGAACACAGGCCACGTCAGTTACGATCCTGAGAACCATCATAAAATGACCATGTTGAGGCAAGAGAAAGTAAATCGTATACAAGATGACATACCACCAACGAAAGTGTATGGAGAGAACTCAGGTGATCTTTTATTGCTAAGCTGGGGAGGTACATACGGCGCATGTAGATCGGCAACTGAGACCATGCAAGAAGATGGGATGAAAGTATCTCACGTACATATTAGATGGATATCGCCACTTCCTAAAGATTTAGGTGAAATTTTAATTCACTTCAAGAATGTGCTGATACCAGAAATCAATCTTGGGCAATTATTAAGATTAATAAGGTCAGAATATCTGGTTGATGCAAAAGGGCTTAATCTTGTGAAAGGAAAGCCAATTGGTGCTGCAACTATCGTTGAAAAAGTTAAAGAAATATTAGGATAATTTATAATGAGCGAATTAACTCCAACTCAAGAATTGACAAAAAAAGATTTTGTTTCAGATCAGTCTGTCCGGTGGTGTCCAGGGTGTGGTGATTATGCCATCCTTGCACAAGCTCAGAAACAGATGCCAACCTTCGGCCGTAAGCGCGAGGAATTTGTATTTGTATCTGGAATTGGCTGCTCAAGTAGATTTCCTTATTATATGAACACTTATGGTTTCCATACCATTCATGGTAGAGCACCAGCAGTCGCATCAGGTGTTAAAATAGCTAATCCAAATCTATCAGTTTGGGTGATAACAGGAGACGGAGATGGTTTGTCAATTGGTGGGAACCATTTCATGCATGCTTTGAGAAGGAATATGGACCTTAATATCCTGATGTTTAATAATCGTATATATGGGCTTACAAAAGGCCAGTATTCGCCAACATCCGAGGTAGGTAAGGTCACCAAGGCAACTCCCTATGGCTCGATTGATATACCATTGAATCCACCTTCATTAGCATTGGGAGCACAGGCAACCTTTGTGGCGCGAACTATTGATAGATGGCAAAAGCATATGGCTGAAATGATGGAAAGGTCATATCATCACGATGGTGGTTCTTTTGTCGAGATATACCAAAATTGTAATATTTTCAATGATGGGGCCTTTGAAGATTATACTGGTTCTGAAAAGATGAATAACGTAATTGAATTGAAGCATGGAGAACCCATGCTGTTCGCTAAAGAGACAAAAGGTATTAAGTTGGATGGGTATAAAGCAACTGTAGTAGATATGGAAAAGAGCAGCGTTGATGATATACTTGTTCATGATGAGACAAATTTAGATCTCGCTCATATGATTGCAAATTGGACCTCTAATTCAGATCTTCCTGAACCTATTGGCGTCATATATTCGATTGATAAACCAACTTATAATCAAGATATGGTTGACCAGATCAACTTTGCAAAAGAAAAGAAAGGAACTGGAGGCGTCCAGGACCTTCTAAATGCAGGAGATACCTGGAAAGTAGGATAATTATGAGCACCCGCACTGAAACAGATAGTATTGGTTCAGTAGAAGTACCTTCGGATAAGTATTATGGGGCCCAGACACAAAGGTCACTTGATAATTTTAAAATTGGTGGTGAGAGATTTCAGAGGGAGTTCATTAGAGCCTATGGCATTGTCAAAAAAGCAGCAGCTTCAGTCAATCATAGATTTAGTAATTTAGATGAAAAGATTTTAAAGGCAATCCATAAGGCCTCAGACGAAGTAATTTCTGGCTCGTTAGATAATCATTTTCCATTAGTAGTATGGCAAACTGGTAGCGGTACACAAACCAATATGAACTTTAATGAAGTAATTGCCAATCGAGCTATTGAAATACTTGATGGGAGTTTAGGCAGTAAAGATCCAGTCCATCCAAATGACCATGTGAACATGAGTCAATCAACAAATGATACTTTCCCTACAGCAATTAACATTGCTGCTGTTGAAACTGTTTGCCATCAACTCATTCCTGCTGTAAAAAAATTGAGAAAATCAATGGATGTTAAGTCCAACGAATTTAAATCAATAATTAAACTTGGGCGCACTCATCTTCAAGACGCCACTCCTTTGAGCCTAGGACAGGAATTTTCTGGTTATGTCTCAGCATTAGACCATGGCATCAAGCGCTTAAATACAGCACTTGATCATTGTAAAGAATTGGCCATGGGAGGGACTGCAGTTGGTACGGGTATTAATTCAATTAGTGGTTTTTCACAAGCAGTTGCAGATGAGATTTCATCTCTGACTGGAATAGATTTTCGTACAGCAGAAAATAAATTTGAAGCCTTAGGCGCACAAGATAGTATAGTTGAATTATCAGGAGCGCTAAAAGTATTAGCTGGTTCGCTATTTAAAATAGCCAATGACCTAAGGTGGCTTTCTAGCGGACCCAGAAGTGGGATAGGTGAAATTATATTACCTACAAACGAACCAGGTTCTTCAATAATGCCAGGTAAAGTAAACCCAACCCAGTGTGAGGCTATGACCATGCTCTGTACGCAAGTTATGGGCAATGATACGACAATAACATTTGCTGGGGCATCAGGTAACTTTGAATTGAACGTATATAGGCCTGTCATTGCCTACAACATACTACAATCCATACGGCTACTGTCTGATGGTTGTGATTCTTTCAGAAAAAATGCTGTTGACGGAATAGAGGCTAATCTAGAGCGCATTAATCATAACTTATACAACTCACTAATGTTAGTTACCGCATTGAACCCTCATATCGGATATGATAAGGCATCTGAGGTAGCAAAAAAAGCTTACAAGGAAAATACGACACTTCGCGATGCAATTGAAAAATTAGGATATATGACTGCTGCTGATTTCGATAAATTGGTGAAACCAGAAGATATGATAAATCCTAGTAGAGAAGATTGAATTGGATAGATACTATAGTTACCAATCTCAATTTATCTTGTTAACTATTAATCCTTATCCTGCTCATTAACCAGAGATCATAATATGGACATGAAAAAAATCATATATAGATGTGTCCTATTAATTATCATAGGTATGATAGGTGTTTTTTCTCTGATTCTCTTTTTATCTAAGAACCTACCCTCTTTAGAGCAGTTAGAGAACTATGACCCAGATTTAGTTACACGTATTTATTCAGCGGATGGTAAGGTTTTGGATGAGTTATTCGTGCAGAAAAGAGTCTTTATTGAATTAGATAAGATACCTGAATACATGCAATATGCAGTGGTTTCATCAGAGGATCGTAGATTTTTTGACCATTGGGGTCTATCTATGAGGAGTATTGCCAGAGCAGTTATGATAAATACATTATCTTTAAGTTATCGCCAAGGTTTCTCTACTTTGACACAACAGCTTGCACGTAATCTATATAAGTCTGTTGGCTTTGAAGATAGTATCCTTAGGAAGGTTAAGGAAATGATTACGGCCATTCAAATTGAAAGGACCTATACTAAGGATGAGATATTAGAAATGTACCTTAACACTGTTCACTTTGGGCATGGAACATATGGTGTTGAGGCAGCAACGAAACGATTTTTTGGTAAAGAATCAAGATATTTGACAATTGATGAATCAGCTTTGTTGGTAGGACTTTTACCGGCGCCAGCTAGTTATTCACCTATTCATCATCCTGATAAGGCAATAAGAAGGAGAAATACTGTATTAAGATTAATGCGCGATCAAGGATACATCGGTAGAGGTGAACATGAAGAGAGTAGAGCAAGAACGCTAGAAACGGTCTTAGAGGTACCCAAAAGGGGAACCGCACCGTACTTTACTGAATACGTTAGAAGGATTCTCGAGAAAGAAGATACGGCACTAGGAATCAATATCTACAGAGACGGACTTAAAATATATACTACCTTGGATTCTAGACTTCAGACAGTAGCTGAGGATGCTGTCTTGAAAACTGTAAAGGATGATCAAGATCGCTTAAATAAAAGACTTTATAATAATAGAGAAGAGTTTGAGGATTTGGCATATCTTACTATTTATGAGGAAGATAGTATTAAAATGATGCTGTCAGGGGAGGGAAAGTTATATAAAGATCTAAGAGATAAACTACTAGTGCAATGTGCATTTGTGGCTCTTGACCCAAATACAGGCGGTATACTTGCAATGGTCGGTGGAAGACCTGATTACCATGATCAGTATAATCGTGCAGTACAGGCTCGAAGACAACCGGGCTCCGTATTTAAGCCATTTGTTTATACTACGGCATTGGATAATGGTTATCCAGTTACTGAGCAATTATTAAATCAACCAGTTGTCCTGAATATTCAAAATATGGATGGGACTTGGGTAAAATGGAAACCACAAAATTATGATGGAAGTACGGGTGGATTAACTACCTTCCGGGAAGGTTTAAGAAAATCTATGAATCTAATTTCTGTAAGAATGGTACAACAAGACATAGCGCCCGCAGATCAAGTAAAACTGACAGCTAAGCGCATGGGAATCAATACAGATATTAGAGCAGTGGATGCTATTGCCCTGGGGACCTCGGAGGTTTTTCCAATTGAAATGGTAAGTGCATATTCCGCTTTGTCAAATAGAGGAGTTTATTCTAAGCCTTTTGCAATTACTAAGATTGAAGATAGATACGGAAATATAATTAAAGAATATTACCCAGACCGTAAAGAGGTATTAAGTGAAGAGACAGCATATCTAATGACTAACTTGATGCAAACTGTCATGGATAGGGGTACAGGGGGTAGTGCCAGATGGAAGTATAAATTTAATAGACCTGCTGCTGGAAAAACTGGCACAACCCAAGGATGGAGTGATGCTTGGTTTGTTGGTTTTACTCCACAGATAGCTGCAGGTTGTTGGTTCGGAGTAGACAATTTTAAGGTCCCACTTGGTCCTGGTCAGGATGGAAGTAAAGCAGCCTTGCCTGCTTGGGCGAGATTTATGAAAGCTGCTCATGACACCTTAGAACTGCCAATAGAGAAATTTAATAAACCAAGTGGTATCAAAGACATTGAGATTTGTTCTGTGACTAAAAAAATGCCTCTACCAGCTTGCCCAGTAGAGACAGAGATTTTTAAAAAGGGTACAGAGTCAACTCAAATATGTAATGTTCATAGGACCGAGTAGTATCATAGAATTGTTGGTTTTGGTTCCAGAGAATCCTCACCAATTACTAAGGTCTTCTGTAAAGCTTTAGATACCTTATTTAAGATTCGTTTGTTTGAGCAAAATACACGTAAAACTGGTTCATCTAAATTGATTTGGCTCCCTGTCTTTTTTAGGAATTCAATTCCTGCTGATTTATCTAGGACTTTACTTTTATCTTGGATTACGCAGCCCATCTCTACCAAATGCCATCCTATCATTTCAGTATCCATATGTTGAATTATCCCTGTTTTGTTGGAGCGCACATGAGTCTCATAATCTGGGTTATTTTGGATGTGAAACTTTTCTAACCTACCACCTTGATTCTGAACTGAATTCTCAAAATTTTTCAAACCTTTGCCTGATCCAATAATATTTTTCTGCAATTTTATAGCATCAGACCTACTTTTGGATATGCCAGATTGAAGAATAAGTTTAGACCCTAATTCAAAGGTAACGTTCATTAGATCATCAGGCCCTTTCCCTTTTAAACAATCTATTGCTTCTAGTATTTCACATGAAAGTCCTGCATAATTTCCCAGAGGTTGATCCATATTTGAATACACAATATCTGTTTTTATATCAAAGGCCTCTCCAATCTTTTTCATCCAAGAACCTAATTCAATAGCTTGGTCATGATTTTTCATAAAAGCGCCGTTACCAACCTTTATATCGAGAACTAATCCAGAGATTCCTTCAGCAATCTTTTTGCTCATAATAGATCCACAGATAAGAGGTATTGACGGTACAGTGGCTGTTTTATTTCTAAGGTCATATATCTTTTTATCTGCAGGACAAATTTCATTTGATTGAGACATAATGGCATATCCATTTTTATTTACCCAATCATGAAACTGGTTGATTGTAGGAGATGTATTAAACCCAGGAATACATTCTAGTTTATCTATGGTTCCACCAGTAAACCCAAGTCCTCTTCCAGCTATCATTGGAATTTTAATTCCTAATGCAGCCATTATTGGTGCTAGTATCAATGAGACTTTGTCTCCAATACCCCCAGTAGAATGTTTATCAGCTACAAATTCTTTTGATTTTGAAAAATCAAGAGTTCTTCCAGAATGGAGCATAATATCCACTAATGAAAATGTTTCTTCTTCATTCATTCCATTAAAGTATATTGCCATTAGCATTGCAGACATTTGTTCGTCTGTTATAACTTTGGAAAGGTATCCATTTAAGAATGATTTTATCTCATCTTTCGTTAAATCTAATCCATCTCGTTTTTTTGATATAAGACTTGCTGGTATCAATTTGGAATCCTCTCCTTTTTTAAAAAAGATAGAATTGATATTGGTGCTCTTTCTCTTATTGTATGTAAAATGAGGTATAAAGCAAGGCATAGAAGGACTAGATTAGGAGCCCACATTCCAAACTCTGGAGTTACTTGATTTCTGTCTGCTAGCTCTTCACCTCCAATCAAAAGTATATAATACAATAAAAAGAATCCAAAACTGAGCGAAGTACTCACTGCAAAACCACCTTTTTTTGCCATTACCCCTAATGGGGCTCCTAAGAGTACAAAGAGAATACATGCAAACGGTATTGAAAACTTTTTATGGGCCTCAACGGTATATTTATTTTTACCTTTCTGATAACTAGAAATGAGTCCAAATTCATTTTTCACTTGGCGATTCAAACTCCGCAATTGTCTTTCCTTCTTTTTAAGTACTCCTCCACTTAGTGTGGTGTCAGAGAGTATTGAATCTCTTGCAATCGAGACTAGGTTGATACCATCCTCTAATGAGAGAGGTATTATGCTATCCCCTAATATCCTGGAGAAAGATCCTTTTAACCTTTTTTGAACAACAGATAACTTTTTTTGATATCCATTAACTTTTTTAATTATCATTGGAATGGTCATCTCTCTGTCTGTCCTATTTGAAGAATCTCTTCGATTTAATAAAATGTCATCTGCAGGAATAAGAATCTTGTGAGTATCAAAAATAATTCTACGATAATTTGTATAATCTTTATTTTCTAGTTCATGAATTTCACCATCGTAGAGAGTAAGCAAGAATGCATCTGATAGAGTAGATAAAGTACCTGTCTTTGAGTGAATACTAGTTTGTGCCTCTTGCTTACCTTTAGAGAAAATCCTCACATCAGACATGATCTCGCCACTTTTTCCGCCAACTATCATACTATAAGCTGGAAGATTATCTAAAAAGACACCAGGCTCAATATTCATTCCAGGTCTCTTTCTATAAATATCACCTGAAAGTAGTCGTGCGTGGAAGTTCATATCAGGCAAAATAAAATTATTAAAAGTAATTAATAATCCAGCTATGGTTATTCCAAAAAGTAAGGGAGCTTTTATCAAAGACAGAAAACTTATTCCTGACGCACGCATGGCATTTATTTCATTGTCCTCAGATAATCGTCCAAATGTCATGAGAGTTGATAATAGAACAGCCATTGGTACAGATAAGGCAATGATCCATGCAAGGTTAAGGAATAAGTACTCTAATATTGTTAAAATTTCTAAGCCTTTGCCAAGAAATCGGTCAACTGCTCGAAGTAAAAAGTTAATGAATAAAAGAAAAGTAATCATTAATAAGGAAAACAAAAACGGTAAGATCATTTCTCGAATAAAGTATCTTGATAACAGTAACATACTAAAAATTACAATTATCCAATTGATTTAATTACCCAAATAGGAAATTGTTTTAAGTTAAATCACTTCAATAATGCCAATAATTATTTTAACTTTCTCAGCTTTAATTCAATCTATATTGATTTAAAGTTATATGGTGGGTGTAGCTCAGCTGGTTAGAGCACCTGGTTGTGGTCCAGGGGGTCGTGGGTTCAAATCCCATCACTCACCCAAGTTTTTCGGGGTATAGCGTAGTCCGGTTAACGCGCCTGCTTTGGGAGCAGGA